>Ga0257120_1000066_pt1 | contig 82520 bp, 93 predicted proteins | sample SI106_10metaG_FD_190153 | JGI IMG/M metagenome (GOLD analysis project Ga0257120, IMG submission 190153) | Marine microbial communities from Saanich Inlet, British Columbia, Canada - SI106_10 | ecosystem: Environmental > Aquatic > Marine > Inlet | place: Canada: British Columbia | collected...
ATTCATTAGTGGTGATCTGGATAGAATCAGCATGGGAACACGGTTTCCAATATTTGAGCTAAATGCCCAATTTGGTGTAACGGGATTTTTAGGCGGTGATTACGAATACCAGAGGCTTTCTTTTAGGATTTCTGATCGCTTCCCAATCAACCCAATAGGCCAAAGTGAGGTTATTCTCGAAGCTGGTAAAATTTGGGGCACACTCCCCTATCCGCTCTTACAAATGTTTCCTGGTAATCAGACATATTTCTACGATGAATTTTCTTTCAACCTAATGAACTATTATGAGTTTATAGCCGATGAATGGGTTACGCTGCTATACACACATCATTTTAATGGCATTATGTTCAATAAAGTTCCTCTCTTTAGAAAGCTCAAGTGGCGTGAAGTGGCAACATTTAGAGGAGCTGTTGGTGGCTTATCAAATTCGCATAAAGCAGAATTGGAGCTTCCTAAAAACCTATACGATTTGAATAAGCCTTATTTTGAGGCTGGAGTGGGCATTGAGAATATTTTAAAGATTTTTAGGGTTGACGCACTTTGGAGATTGTCATATTTGAACAATCCAAATGTTGTTCCTTTTGGCGTTCGACTTACTTTCCAAATTGAATTCTGATTCATGAAACTTAGAGCCGAGAACTTAGTAAAAAAATATGGCAGCCGACAGGTTGTTAAAGGGGTTTCTGTTGATGTGGAACAGGGCGAAATTGTCGGACTCTTGGGCCCAAATGGAGCTGGCAAAACCACTACATTCTACATGATTGTTGGCCTAATTAAGCCCAACAGCGGACGTATCTTTTTAGATGATGAAGATTTTACCGGTCTACCCATGTATAAGCGCGCTCAGAGAGGGGTAGGTTATTTACCTCAGGAGGCTTCTGTTTTTCGAAAACTCAGTGTTGAGGACAACATCAAGGCTGTGCTTGAAATGAGGAAGGGTATGTCAAAAAAAGACCAAATCGAAAAGTTAGAGGGTCTGCTTAATGAATTTGGCCTGCAGCAAGTTAGAAAAAACAGAGGTGACCTGCTTTCGGGTGGTGAAAGAAGACGCACTGAGATTGCTCGGGCATTGGCTTCGGATCCGAATTTCATCTTGTTAGATGAGCCATTTGCCGGTGTTGACCCAATTGCAGTTGAAGATATTCAGTTTATAGTAAGCACTCTAAAAAGTAAGAACATAGGAATACTCATTACTGATCACAACGTTCAAGAAACCCTGTCAATTACTGACCGAGCTTATTTATTATTTGAAGGAAATATATTAAAGGCCGGCACTGCTGAAGAGCTCGCCAGCGATCCTGAAGTAAGACGTGTTTACCTCGGTCAAAACTTTGAGCTTAAGAGAGCAAAACCAGTGATCAGAAAGGCTCAGGAAGAAAGCTCGAAGGAATAGCTCTCCACAGTCTGATTACACAATAGCTTCTTGCAAGCCTCGTCAACCTTCGCCCTAGCAACATCTTCATTGTCCGCACTAACTTCAAGCGTAATATGCTTCCCAATTCGCACGTTTGCAATTTCACTTAAACCAAGGTTCCCCATAGATGATGAAACCGCTTTCCCTTGTGGATCAAGGAGGTTAGCGTGTGGCATAATGTCGATTTCAGCTTTGAATTTCATTCGTATCGGTATCAGATTTTGGAGCGTCAAAAATGGCATAAATCCACGAAAGGACGAAATAGCCGAACATAAATATCGGAAGAATAAGAAAATCGATTAATCCAATTTCAACAAATGGAAGTGATAGATATGGCAACAAGAAAATAAGGTAAGCCACGACTGCCCATATCACTAAACTATACTTCCATTTATTATTTCGCCACCCGAATCCTTTTAGCTTCAATGACAACATTGGAATTCGAATAACCATCATGGCAGCCAAAACAGCCGAAGCAATTTGGTATAATAGCGGGTTAAACATGAGCTTGACAACCCTAAAATCGGAGGCTTCCCAATTTCTTTCATTTCCTATTATATCAATGAAACTATCGGATAGTAAGTAGTAAAAATTGAGGTGGTAATGTGCTTCCAAAATCAATGGAATGGAAACCACGGTTATGCACATAGCCGGTGTGGGTAATCCCAGAAAATGAGGACGCGGTGTGTCGTCTAAATTATAGACCGCCAAACGATATGCAGCCGCCATCGGAACTAACAAAGCAACTGAGCAATTGAGATAATCAGCGGTCGACCACAGTGCTATTTCCGTAAAATAAATCCCTCTAGATATGCTAATCATCTGGAAAAGAATCATGCCAGGTAATGCACCAAACGTGATCATATCGGCCAAGCTATCCAATTCACCACCAAGCTTACTTTGAACGCTTAGCAGCCTTGCAACAAAGCCATCGAAAAAATCAAGAATCAAAGCAATTACCACGCAATAAACGGCCAAAACCATTTCCTCTTTGGCAATGAAAACAAGACCTAAAATGCCCATGGCAACATTACCGAGAGTAAACAGGTTAGGAATAAAACGTATGACGAAATTCATATAGGGCGAATATATTGCCTTTCATTCGGGTATGGGAAGGCAATTTTCCAGTTTAAATGCAGTTTATGTGAGCAAGCCCTAGAGCTGTTTCATTCGTACATTTGTTAAGCTATATGCGAGGATTCCCCCTTTTTTCTGTGATACTATTGTTTTGTGTGCACGCCCAAATTCAAGCGCAAGCTCCAAAATACAGTAATGAATTTCTGAGCATTGGAGTTGGCGCTCGTGGCCTGGCCATGAGTAAAGCACAAGTAGCATCCGTAAACGATGTAACTTCAGCATATTGGAACCCAGCAGGTCTCACTGGTATTGAAGACAATCTGCAAGTGAGCGCTCAGCACGCTGAGTACTTCGCTGGTATTGCAAAGTATGACTATGTCGGTGTAGGAACCAAAATTGATGAAACAAGCGCGGTAGCGTTGAGCATGATTCGATTTGGAGTTGATGATATTCCAAATACCACGCAGCTCATAGATCAAAATGGACAGGTTAACTATAATAGAATAACCACATTTTCTGCCGCTGACTATGCTTTCTTGCTCAGCTATGCCAAGCGAATCGGAGATAAAGGATTGACACTAGGTGGAAGTGCAAAAGTGATATATCGTCAAGTCGGGGATATGGCAAGGGCCTGGGGGTTTGGAGTTGACGTTGGTGCACAATACAAACTAGGAAAATGGCAGCTGGGTGCCGTTGGACGGGATATCACGTCCACATTTAATTCCTGGAAATATAGTCTTGACTCTACCACTATTGCCGTATTTCAGTCCACTAACAACGATATTCCCAAAAATGGACTTGAAGTAACGCTACCTAAAATCAGTCTTGGAGTAGGTAGGAAATTCGTGATTAAAGATAAAATTGGAATTATGCCTGAGTTGAATCTTGACATTTCAACAGACGGTAAACGAAATGTTCTTATTCCAGGTGACCCATTCAGTTTTGATCCAAACCTTGGTTTGGAGCTTTCTTATCAAAGTATCTTTTATATACGCGGTGGCATAGGCAATGTGCAACGCATAAAGGCCGAGGTTGGCAACTACAATGAGTATACTTTTCAACCCAATATAGGAGTTGGGGTAATTATCAAAGAACTCTTGAGTATTGATTATGCTCTCACAGATATTGGAGATCAAAGCGTTGCGCTTTATTCGAACGTATTCAGTTTAAGATTGGCATTAAATCGAAAGAGCTAGTGAAAAAACTTTTACTCAGTGTTGTATTTATCATCGGCATTTTTCACTCTCAAGCCCAAACCGGCAATGAGTGGATCAGCTTTGATATAGATCAGCGCTACGTAAAATTTCAAATTGCTGAAAACGGACTTTATCGAATCGACAAGTCCCCGCTTGAGTTTGCCCTTCAAAGCTTATCTCCATCCGTACATATATCAAACATTGACCCTCGCTCAATACACGTTTTTGCCAAAGGTGAAGAGCAAACGCTGTTCATTCAAGGTCAAGGGGATGGTTCGTTTGACAATGGAGATTACATAGAGTTATACTGTAAAACAAATGATGTTGGCAATGGACTTGCAATATCAAAGGTAGCCGCATTCGTTTGTTGGGCAGAATATGCTCCAACCGAATACAAAAGGCCATTACTGTCAACTGTTGTTGCATTTGAAGCGGAAATTCCACTTGCCCCAGTAAGCCATGTGAAGTTTTGGGCTTGGGTATTGATTGAATTAAAAAGTACTATGCACAAAATGGCCAGCCTCGCAAGCTGAGTTGTGCTGAGTTCATTGGATTGGGGTTTAAGAGCTAGAAATTAGGGTTTTTGGTTGGGAATGACAAGGGAAAGTGGGGTTAACTAAATCATTTTGACATAGCACTTCTAGATAAGTAAACATACATCTCACAACATTATTCCTCAGACAACTCAGCCTCGCTCAATATCGGTTCTTGAATGAGCGACAAGTAAACCTGAACTAAAGTCACCACATCCTTTTCACAGTATCGCATAATACGCTCCAAATTCTTTTCCTCCCAATATACGCTCCCAACCTGGCTGCCATCTATGTCATCTTTTGGGGATGGGATACCGAACACATGGGCTAAAAGCTTAAGCGAAGTGAAGTTTTTAAAGTCTCCGAACTTCCATATCTGCATGGTATCGAGATGATTCACTTCCCAAGGTTTTTTACCCGTTGAATCAAGTATTATTGGAATCTTGACTCGGTTAATAATCATTCTTCTTGCTATGTATGGAAAGTCAAATTCCTTCCCATTGTGCCCACATAATAGGTTGTCAGCTCCATTGAAATGCTTTAAAAGCAATTCAGCAAATTCTGTCAGCAGGATTTTCTCATCATCTCCGTAATATGACTTAACACGAAGTTGGCGCATGGTTCCACGCTGGCTAATGAAACCAACAGAAATACACACGATTCTTCCAAACTCAGCATAGATTCCAGCTCGCTCATAAACGGATGAGGGTTCTACTTCTTGGTCGCGGCTAATAATGCGTGCTTTATCTCTCCAAAGCTTTTGATCCTCTTCGGGCGCTGAATCAAAGTCAGCATACTGCGGCACGGTTTCAATGTCGAGAAATAGAATCTTACTTATGTCCATAATCAAATGATTAAAATACCCTGTTCACCCAACAAATCTATTGTAGTCAGATTTTTCTCCAATAAGGTATCTGGCAGAAAAATGAACTTCTTATCATAAATTTTATCCTCGATATAGAAGCTAACCCAATACTGATTTGACAATCCGGTGAGTTCGCTTGGCACAACTTCGATAGGCTGTGCTGACTCTTTTTCAACTATTTCAAAAAAATGCCTAAGCTCTGAAGTCTTCACTTTTTCATCAGCCTGCTTTCCATAACCCTTGGAAGATATTAGAACATTCTCAATTTTTTCTCCCAGCATATTCAGTAAGCTAACATGCCAAAAAACCATCCCATCACTCTCTTTTGGAATGGCACAAACACCTACTCCCTCAACCTTTGGGAAATCTATATCCTGCTTCATTCTGATATCATTCTTAATCCCATGTCTAGGTAATTGTAAACATCATCCGGATGGGGTCTTTCATACGTTCCGTTGTCTCTTTTTCGACCCATTCTTACTACGATTAAGTCCTTTTCTGGCACTACCAATACATACTGACCTTTTATGCCGCGCATGAAGAAGAAGTCCAATCCTTTATGATCGCCCATCCACCACTGGTAGCCGTAAGTCGTGTTGAGTGACCCATCCTTGTTTAGCGTGCCCGAAGGCTGAATAGAAGCCGCAACATAGGCACTGTCCACAATTTGCTCTCCGTTCCATTGCCCATGGTCTTTGTACAATTTGCCTATTCTGGCAAAATCTCGAGCCGTAGCATTTATACAGCAAAATGCCTTTTCCATACCATCTTCATGGTCCAAACTCCAAAGGGCAAAATGCTCGGCTCCAATTTTACCCCAAACGTATTCGCCAGCAAGATGAGCCAAAGGCCTTCTCATGGAGCCTGAAACCAGCATGGCTAGTATCTGCGTGTTGCCACTTTTGTACTCATAATAAACTCCTGGTTCTTCGGTCACCTTGTAGTTGGTGAGTAAAAACTCAAGATCATCGCCATAATTGGCCCGTGCCGGAAAGGCAAAAGGATTCAGATAATGCTCATCAAAATCAATACCCGAACTCATTGTGAGTAAATGCTCGATGGTCAGTTTTTCGCCCTCGCCATCTCTGTATTGTGGTAAGTAGAAATAAACGGGTTTGTCCACGCTTTCCAGCTTTCCTTCATCAATGGCAATTCCGACCAAAAGTGAGACGATAGATTTAGCCATGGAAAACGAGTTGCTTTTGGACTTTTCATGAAAGCCATCCCAATACTGCTCATGCAAAAGTGAATCCCGATGAATGACAACAAATGAAACCGATTCGTTATTCTTGTGATATTCGAGCGCCTCTTGGCTCAATCTTGTACTTCCGTAATTCGCTGATTCAACCCAAGGATCGGGATAAAAGGCAGGAATCTGGCGGTTGGGCATTTCATTAAACTCTTGAATGCCAGGACCCAATTGACCTTTGAATATGGTCATTTTTAAGGTGTTGTAGAGGTAGTGATGACCAGTTACCTCCACCACAAAGTGCATTAAAAGCAGCGCTGTGAGTGTTTTTTGGAGTCTACGTGTCCACTTATTGGTCATGCTCTCAAATGTAGCGAATGAAGACGTTCGGGAAGATGAGTGTGTAGCTTAGAATTTGGACAACTCGTCTTTCAGCCAATCTATCACCTTCACTTCAGTTGAGTCCATTTCAATTAAATCTGCCATGTAAACAGACGTCCAATCGCCCAAATGAATTAGGTATAAAGCCTGCTCAATTTTGGTGGCGCCTTTAGCAATTATGGTATGCACATTCGGTGTGTATTCCGAATAGACTTTTTCGGACAGTTCCATTCTTTTCGCAACTCTTTTATGATTTAAATTGCTTTTGAGCATTACTACCGCTCGTGATTCATCTTTTGTTCTCCACCCCACTAACTCATTGTGATTCATTTCGGGATAGTAATGATGCCAGCATAGCATTTTAGCGTTTTCATTGATCTGCTGGCGCCATCTTGTGCCAACACCTTCAAGCCAATTGGAAGAATAAATAATAGGAGTCTTACCAACCAATGCTGCAGCTAAACTCTTAGCTCTCGTTTGAATTTCATTTAATTCTGTTTCAAGCCTTTCAATAGCAGAATTCACTTCTACCTGCCAATCAATAGTTGTTAATCCAAAGCTTGATGCAAATTTGAATAACTGAACCAAAGAGAATCCAAATGCAGATCTTGGAGGATAGCCTGAAGGAATTTGTATCACTGGCCAATTATTCATTTTGGCCATTTTCAATAATTTACCTCCAGAGGTTATACACGCAATTTGCGCCTTTGCTTCGATGGCCGAATCCAATGCTTCGAGTGTTTCTTCTGTATTTCCTGAATAGGAGCAAATAATAACAAGCGATTTTGGCCCCACGAAACCTGGAATGGTGTAGTCTTTAGAAGACAAAATTGGTTTAGGTGACCCATCGTCAATCAGCTGCGAAAGGATGGTACCTCCAATGCCCGAGCCACCGAGTCCGCAGATTAAAACATTATCAAAATCTCTTGGTAATTTACCTTCAAAACCCGATGCAATTGTCATTGCTTCCATCACCTGTGCTGGGAACTCAAGCACTAAATCGTTCATTGATTTGCTCATAGGGCGGCAAATATACTCGGCTTAACTGAGCCTACAATTCTTGGGCATCAAGTTATTCTATGCACTATGCTGTTGATTCTATCTTTGCCGCGCAAATTTTAGCATAGAAGTCAATGGCACACGAATTAAACGATCAAGAAACAGAGCGCAGAGAAGGTCTGAATAGACTGAGAGAGCTTGGAATTAATCCATATCCAGCGGCATTGTATCCAGTAGATAGTAATGCGGTTGAAGTAAAAGACAAATTCAAAGAAGAAGGTGAGCAGTGGGAAGTTTGCCTTGCTGGCAGAATGATGAGTAAACGCATCATGGGAAAGGCCTCTTTTGCTGAATTGATGGATCATACGGGACGGATTCAAGTCTATGTGAGTCGTGACGAAATTTGTCCAGAAGATGACAAAACATTGTACAACGATGTTTTTAAAAAAGTGCTGGATATTGGAGATTTTATTGGCGTTAAGGGCCAGGTATTTAAGACAAAGGTTGGAGAGACGTCTATTCGGGTAACCGAACTGACTGTGTTGTCAAAATCACTGAAACCACTGCCCATTGTAAAGACCGATGCCGATGGAAATGTGCATGACGGATTTGCAGACAAGGAGCAGCGATATCGCATGAGATATTTGGACTTGGTGGTTAATCCAGAAGTTAAAAAAGTGTTTGAACAACGCACGAAAATCATCAACTCGATGCGTTCGTTCTTCAATGCCAGAGGATACTTAGAGGTTGATACACCGGTTCTTCAACCCATTCCAGGTGGAGCAGCCGCACGACCATTTGTAACGCATCACAATTCGCTGGATATTGAAATGTACATGCGTATTGCCAATGAGCTTTACCTGAAGCGATTGATTGTTGGCGGATTTGATGGAGTGTATGAGTTTTCTCGAAACTTCAGAAATGAGGGAATGGATCGCACCCATAATCCAGAATTTACCGTGATGGAAATCTATGTAGCCTATAAGGACTACGAATGGATGATGGAGTTTACGGAGGAAATGATTGAAAAGACTGTTGTTGATTTGCATGGAAAAACAAAAATTCCTTTGGGCGAGCATCAAATCAATTTCCAGCGTCCATTCAGTCGAATTACATTCTTAAGAGCGATCGAAAAATTTACAGGAACTGACGTTTCAAAAATGTCAGAAGATGAACTACGCGCATTCTGTAAAACTCTTCACATTGAAACAGACGAAAGTATGGGTAAGGCCAAGCTTCTAGACGAAATTTTTGGCGAAAAATGTGAGCCGAACTTCATACAGCCAACCTTTGTGATGGACTACCCAAAAGAAATGAGCCCACTTTGTAAAATGCATCGTGACAATCCCGAGTTGACAGAGCGTTTTGAGCTTATGGTTAATGGAAAAGAACTGGCGAATGCCTATACAGAGTTGAACGATCCAATCAATCAGCGAGAACGATTTGAAGAGCAAATGAAGTTGAGTGAGAAAGGTGATGATGAAGCCATGTTTATTGACCAAGACTTTTTACGAGCTCTAGAATATGGAATGCCTCCAACCTCGGGAATGGGTATCGGAGTCGATAGACTGGTAATGTTTTTAACAAATCAGACCTCCATACAAGACGTTTTGCTGTTTCCACAGATGCGTCCAGAAAAAGAATCATAAATTTTAGAGGCTAGAGTGAAAGGGTCGGTAGAGAAAATAAGGGAAACACTAGTTTCGATATTAAACAATCAAATGCCACCATTAAGAACCAAGGATGGCGGAGCTATGGGTCAAGTGTTTGAAGGGACCAAACCGGGTATGCAAGGCAAGCAAAAAGTGGATGGTTACTACTTCGCTAGTATCCTATCTAAGCCCAAAGATTGCCGACTCTATTTTTTCCCGATTTACACTCATTTAGATGAGTTTGAACTTTCAGATGAACTAAAAAAATGCCTCAAAGGCAAAAGCTGTTTTCACATCAAAAAACTCAATAATAAGCTTGAAATTGAAATAAAGGGGATGATAGAAAAAGGAGTGAATTTATATCTCGCTGAAGGACTTATTTAGTCTTTTCTTCATAAAACTCATCCCAATTCTTTCTGTATTCTGGCTCTTCGGGTATTACTTTCTCAAAGGCTATTTCGCAAGCTTTCAGAGCTTTTGGTGAAATGACAAAGCGACTAAACGCAAAGGCGAGATAGTAGATCAAAAAGCCAAAAGACGTCAATTGTCCGCCTAAAAAAGCGTTCGCCATTCTTTTCCCGTGAAATACGCCTATCAATAACGTTCAGGCCATTAACAAAATGACCATCCATAGAATAATGAAATAGCGGAAAGAATCATTCACAAATTCCTTGACTCATCATAAAAGAACGAAGCCTTTATCGCTTTGTTTTTCAGTGTAAACCAAAAATGTGTGGTCAAGATGAAAAATATTAAGCTTAAACCATTCAATTTTTTTGCGATCGGATTAATTAGCCAGAAATCATATAATCCATGCATTAGAGAAGCTAATAAAAACCCACCAAGAATATAATAACAATGCTTTCCAGGTCTCCGACAACTTGCTATCATAAATGAATATCCGATTACTGAACTAAACGTCATGTGCGCTACCGTACTCAATAAAGCGCGACCATTGATCGCATAAAATCCAGACTTCTTAATGTATAGTGAGTTCTCGATGAAAGCAAATCCAAGTGCCGAAACAGCCGCGTTTAGAATAAAATCGAAAGGTTCATTCACTATTTTCTTGAACTGAATAATGATTAAAAATGGAATCATTTTCACTAATTCCTCTACCATTCCAATACCCACTATGCAATATATAAAGTCATTGACTAACTGGCCATTCAGAGAAAAACCAAGGGACTTAATGAATCTACTAATTGGAAATACTGCAAACGTGGTGATGCTGCCCATTACAAATACAATGAGGATGTGTATCCAACGCTCTGGCTCGAAAATATCCACTTTTCTGAGGTATATCATCCAAATAACACTAATGCTAAACGCCACCAAAATTCCAAGATAACGCCCGAAGTGAATTCTGTCCATTTCGTTTTGAAGAGGAGAAACTTCAGGTAAAAACACCTCTACCAAGAGCAAGGTAATCAACAACATAAGCCCAACGGTCACTATATATTTATGACATCCGAGCCTCCAAAATAATTTGCGATCAACTAGGGAATTGTAGTCGGAATATTTACACTGAATAAATTGAAACAGAAGCAATATGCCTATTCCATTGTATATCCATGTAACTGTATTCCACATGTGGCTAAAAGTTGTGAAAAATGAGCTTCATGCGACACCTGAAAACCTTGGACATCTAGTTTTTTACATTAGGTTTGACATTAATGGAAAAGACCTTTGGTGTTATTGGAAGCGGAAGTTGGGCTACGGCTATTGCCAAAATGTTGAGCAACAATTCTGATCAGGTAAATTGGTGGATAAGAGACGAAGACAGTGTCGAATATGTCAAGAATTTCAAACACAATGATCGCTATTTACAGTCCGTTGAGTTTGACCTAAGCAGGATTCACCCAAGTTCAGACCTGAAGCAAGTAATTGAAAATAGCGATATTTTAGTTATTGCTGTACCATCCGCATTTGTTTTTAAAACCTTCGATGGGTTCACTTGTGAGGGTATTGAAAACAAAATTTTATTCAGTGCTATCAAGGGAATTGTTCCTGAATATCATAGCATCCCAGCCAAGTTTTTCCACAAAGAGTTTGGCATTCCTTATGAAAGAATTGGCATCATTTCAGGTCCGTGTCACGCTGAGGAAATCGCTCTTGAGAGATTGAGCTATTTGACGCTTGCATGTCAAGATTTAGAAATTGCTCAGGGCATGGCAGATGCGCTTGCTTGTCGCTATGTAAAGACCTCCACATCTGATGACATATTCGGAACAGAAATTAGTGCAGTTATGAAGAATATAATGGCAATTGCATCAGGTATTTGCCATGGATTAGGCTATGGAGATAATTTTCAGGCTGTGCTAATAAGCAATGCCATTCGTGAAATTGAACGTTTTGTGGATGCCGTAAATCCCGCACATCGGGATGTAAAATCATCTGCTTATCTCGGAGATTTATTGGTAACAGCCTATTCTAAATTCAGCCGAAACCGAACTTTTGGTATGATGATAGGAAAAGGTTATAGAGTGAAAGCAGCCCAACTAGAAATGAGCATGATTGCAGAAGGCTATTATGCAGTGGCTTCAATTATTGAGATGAATAAGAAATTTGAAGCGGAGCTACCCATTACAGATGCCGTTTACCGCATACTCTATGAGAGAATGAGTCCAATAATAGAGGTCAATCTGCTGAAAGACGCACTTAATTGATATGATCCACCCTTCTGAAATTCACAGTAAATGTGCTTCCTTCGCCAATTTTAGATTCAAAGCTTACATCGGCTCCTAAAACATTAGCGGCTTCTCTGAGGATATAGAGGCCAATACCAGATCCAGCTGACTCATGAGTGCCCCTCACGAACATACTCCAAACATTATCCTTCATATCTTCTCGAATCCCAATTCCGTTATCCATGACTTTGAGTTGGATATCCCCATTTTCAATTTCGCACGTTGACACTGAGATTACACCGCTTGTTTTGCCTCTATCTTGGTACTTATATGCATTCGATAGCAGATTATTGATGATGATATTAAATTGGATCGGATAAAATTTGCGTCTTTTTAAAATCGTAACTCACTTCAATTTTAAAATCCTTTTGATGGAAAAATCTCAGTTCATTATTGCATGTTTCAACAACATCACTAATCTCGATTAACTCAGGCTCCACCTTCATTCGGGCATTTCTTGAATAATCAAGCACATCTTTGATATACTGATCCATCCGCACCAAAGCTTCTTTTTGCATATCCAACATTTGCTCTAATTCTTCCGGAGAATCAGCCTCTCTTATCAAATCAGTCAATCCAGAAACGGAAGCAACCGGAGCACGTAAATCGTGAGAAATACTATAAACGAATCTGTCAAGCTCCTCGTTTTTCCGTTTGCTCATTTTCTGCTTGTTTAATCTCGGAGATATTGAACGAGTAGCCAACCGCGGCAGTTTTTGACTTTCCACGCTCAGTAATCTGAAGAGGAAAAAGAAAGCGCATATGGTATGATTCTTCGCCTGTATTTGAAATCATTTGCTCTTTAAGTGTTACGGTTTGTTTTGTTTGGAAAAGCTCGTCAATCTTATTGTTTCGCTTTTCATAAAACTCACGAGTCAAACCTCTCCGCTAAATCCATGAATTCGAATGCACTCCTCAGACCGTCGTAAATTCTTACTCGTGTTAAACAACTGCCAATTACCAATTTTCGCAATTCGCTGTGCCTCTCTAAGCTCGTTTTCACTTTCACGCAGCATAGACTCATGTTCTTGCTGTATTGTAACATCTGAGATTGTCCCAACAATAAACTGCTCACCATCTTCTTCCAGTAAAGTACAGCTCAGTCTTCCCCAGAATCTCGATTCATCAAAATGTTTGAAGCTTATCAGCTTATTTGAAATAGAATGAAATTCAATAAGTTCATCAATAATTCCTTCCCTTTCTTCAGGTGTATTAAACAGCCTATGTTGATCTCCATTAAGGAATGATTCTTTATCTGGTATTGAAAAAAGTCGAACAAAGGCATCATTCATAATAAACGAATCCCCCCGCTACTTTAGATTTATAGATTCCATCTCCCACGTTGGAACTGATTGTATCCAGAATTTTTAATACTGATACCAGCTCGCGCAAGTTTTCTTGAGTTGCCATTTTCCTGTGCCTTGAGGACTTGAAGAATATGACAGAAACCAAAACAATAAGGCTCACATTTAGAGCGTAGCCAATAAGTTGCCCATTAGCTATTTCTTGCTTCGGAAGAACAGCAATAGGTTGAGAGAGAAAAAACAAATACCCAACAGTTGCAGTGCCAATGAAGAGATACAATACGGTTATGAACAGGTCTGTTTTCGAGCTGTTTCTGAAAATAATTATGAGCGTAAAAAACAGAGTCAAAATGGAATAGTGCATGTTTATTTCTAGCCCGAAGTACTAGCAAACACTTAAAAAAATAAATAAGGTAATAAATGAGAAGAGCAGCTTAGCTCCAAAGAATTGCCGCATTGAATTTAGCAGCAGCACGCAAGTCTTAGCAATAACTTCAGTAAACGTGAGAATTCCAATTAAAATGGCGTGGGTGGGCATTAATATCATGCCAAGAATACCGGCAAACAGTGCTAAAAAAATACTGTGAAATGAAATTGAGTTAATCAATTTTATCTCATCCCTGAGTGTTTCAGAGACTATGCCATCTGAGCCTAATCTTACAACTGTATTAAATAGAGATGCCATTATTAGCCACTGAAGTGGTTAAAGATTTTTTGAGCGGCCGACTTTGACACTACTTTTTCAAGTTCTTCGCTCGACAAGGACTTAATGCGCTCTACACTAGCAAATTCAATTAAAAGCTGCTTCGCTGTTTTTTCGCCTACTCCTTCTATTTGCAACAACTCACTTTGAAATGTCCCTTTGCTTCTCTTGTTTCTATGATGAGTAATTCCAAATCTGTGAGCCTCATTTCTTAGTCTTTGTATGACTTTCAATGATTCGCTTCTCTTGTCAATATAAAGTGGAATAGAATCATTTGGAAAGTAAATTTCTTCTAGTTTTTTAGCGATTCCCACAACTGTTATTTTTCCCCGTAGACCCAGTTTATCCATGCTTTTCATAGCTGAACTTAGTTGACCCTTTCCACCATCGACAATTATTAATTGGGGTAGTTTTTGGTTTTCGTCCATGAGTCTTTTATACCTCCGATAAACCACCTCTTCCATAGAGGCAAAGTCATCTGGTCCTTCAACTGTTTTGATATTAAAGTGTCGGTAATCCTTTTTGGCGGGTTTTGCATTTTTAAAAACTACACATGCCGCAACGGGATATGATCCATGAAAGTTGGAATTGTCAAAGCATTCAATATGAGTCGGAAGATCCTTCATTCTTAAATCTTCTTGGATTTTTTTCATTACTCGATTTGAATGGCGTTCTGGATCCACTTTGTCCTGCGCCTTCTGCCTTTCTAACATATAGAATCGAACATTTCTTAATGAAAAATCTACCAGTGCCTTTTTATCGCCTCTCTGAGGATGAAAGAAAAATGCATGATCCCAATTTGCCTCAATGACATTTGAAGTTATAATCTCACGTGCATCGCTGCCAAAAACCTCTCTCATTTCCGCAACGAATGATAGAATTAAATCTGCTGGATCCTCCTTCAGTTTTTTCCTAAATTCTACGGAATGCGATTGTATCACAGCACCATTCACGACTCGCATATAATTCAGGTATCCGAAAACATCATCATCGATTATACTCACTACATCTACATTTTGAATAGACGGGTTTACGACTACTGATTTACTTTGGTATGAATCTAAAAGATCAATCTGGTATTTAATAACTGCCGCATTTTCATAATCCATTTTCCCGGCAGCCTCTTTCATTGATTCATTCAAGTCTTTTATAACCTCATTTAGGTTTCCCTTAACAAGCTGCCTTATATGCTCAATGCTTCGGTTGTATGAATTTTCGGCTTGCTTACCTACACATGGTGCCAGACAGTTTCCGATGTGATATTCCAAGCAGACCTTAAACTTCCCATTATCAATATTCTCTTGAGATAAATTGAACTTACAGTTTCGAATTTTATGAATTTTTCCAATTATCTCAAGTATCGATTTCATTCGCTTCACTGATGCATATGGGCCATAATATTCGGAACCGTCCTTAATCACGTTTCGAGTCGGAAAAACCCTTGGAAATCTTTCCTTTTTAATGCAAATCCAAGGATATGTTTTATCGTCCCTAAGCTGAATGTTATACTTTGGCTGGTGTTGCTTAATCATGGAATTCTCCAGCAAAAGCGCTTCGTACTCATTGTCAACTACTATGTGCTCCACCTTCACAATAGAGCGAACAAGCATAGCGGTTTTGCCGCTTTCATATTTATCTCTATTGAAATATGAGGAGACTCTTTTCTTTAAATTCTTGGCCTTGCCGACATAGATGATTTGATCTGAATTGTCAAAATATTGATAGACCCCAGGCCTATTAGGAAGAAGTTTAATTGCTTCAGAAACATATTTTTGATCTTTATTCAACTTCACGAATCATAATTACATTCGAAGATAAATTTTGCATTGAGGCTCGGTATTTAAACCATTATGAACTTTCAATGTTTCATCATCATGGGACATTATTCAATCAAAGATTTAGAGAAACTATCAGGCATTAAGGCCCATACTATACGGATTTGGGAGCAGCGCTATCAATTGATTGAGCCCAAACGAACCGACACCAACATTCGCTTTTATGATGACGAACAGCTTAAATATCTGCTGAACGTTGCACTACTTTCTAAGAATGGCTACAAAATTTCCAAAATTTGTAAATGGTCTGATGTTGAGTTTCTTGAGCAAGTAAAACAAGTTTACGAGCAGACTTTGCTGCATGATAGTTCTGTTCAGCTTGACCTAGATGCGAATGACTTGATTACGTCTATGATAGATATGGATGCGTTGAAGTTTCATCGTATTTACGAAAACTCTATCCGATTAATCGGTTTTCAAAAAACGATTACTGACTTAATCTACCCATACTTAGAAAAAGTTGGCAGCCTTTGGACCATGGGTCAGATTAACCCTACGCAAGAACACTTCATCTCAAATTTGATTCGTCAAAAAATCATTGCTGCAATTGATCGTCTAACTGAAAATACAGAAGGAGATAAATTTCTCTTGTTACTTCCTGAAGGCGAACATCATGAAATTGGTTTGCTTCTGTCCCATTATATATTGAAAGAAAATGGGAAAAGAGTCTACTATATTGGGCAAAATCTTCCATTATCCGATATACCAACCGCTGTAATATCAGTTGATCCTGACTATTTGTTGACATTTATGGTTGATCCGTCTTTGACCAATAATCCAGAAAGCACCATTAAGGCCCTCCACTCAGCAGCATCCGGAAAGAAAGTCTTAATTGCAGCTAGGGTTACTCCAGAAATGGAAAAACTTCAACTTGATAATGTGCAATTTCTGCAGGGAATGCAGGACCTCATTGACATTCTTTAGTCTCTGCTTACTTTTGTTTAATCTTTTTCACACTTTTTTAAACAAAAAGTGTTTTGGTATGGATTTCCGTCCTATCCTTGTGGAAGCAAATAACCAAAACATTAAACAAAATGTCAACGCTAGAATTTAACAACCATATTTTGACTCACAAGCGAGGGTTGGAATATTTCGCTTACAGCTTAACTTCAGATAGAGAAGATGCTAAAGATTTAATGCAAGACACCTTCATGAAGGCCATTGCATACAAGGACAAGTTCCGAGAAGCAACAAACCTGAAGGCTTGGTTGTATACCATTATGAAGAATACTTTCATCAATAACTACAGAAGACAAGTAAAATCACGCACGATTATTGATCAATCTGAAGACCTTTATTACTTAAATAATGCAAAGGATCAGAATGACCGTAATCCAAGTGCAATCTACAACGCTAAAGAAATTCACAAAGAAGTGAATGCACTCCAAGATGAGTACAAGGTGCCATTCTCAATGCACACTGAAGGATTTAAATATAAGGAGATAGCAGATCACTTAGACCTACCAATCGGAACGGTAAAAAGTAGAATTTTCTTGGCCAGACAGAAATTAATGGATACATTATCGGATTATAATCCCAATTAAATTGAAACCCACCACCACTATTATCGGATCCGGCTTCTCATCTCTTGCGGCAGCAACTACGCTGGCCTCAGAAGGTGTAGACGTCACCGTTCTCGAGAAAAACAGTTCAGCAGGAGGAAGAGCAAGAAAGTTCATAAATGAAGGCTTCACTTTTGACATGGGACCTAGTTGGTATTGGATGCCTGACGTGTTTGATAAATACTTTGAAAGATTCAACAAAAAGACTTCAGACTATTACAATCTCGTCAGGCTCAACCCATCATACAGAGTCTTCTTCAAGGAAGAACAGGTTGATATACCGGCAGACATGAGCTCCTTGAAGGATTTGTTTGAGTCAAAAGAAAAAGGAGCAGGCGCCCAGCTTGAGCGGTTTCTTAAGGATGCTGCAATAAAATATGACGCGGGTATCAATGACCTAGTATACAAACCCGGTTTGAGCATATTCGAATTCGCACAATGGAAGGTAATAAAGGGTCTAGTTGAGCTTGACTTGCTGAAAAACTTTCATGATTTTGCTCGTAGGTATTTTTCGAACCCACAATTGCTGAGCATAATTGAGTTCCCCGTTTTATTCCTGGGAGCAATGCCGAAGGAAACACCTGCTCTCTACAGCTTGATGAATTATGCCGACCTCAAGCTTGGAACATGGTATCCAATGGGAGGCATGAATAAGATAATTGAAGGAATGGTGAGCTTAGCTGAAGAAGCGGGTGTAACGTTCAAGTATGACAGTCCTGTAGAGAGGATTTACATGAATGGCAACATAAACACCGTTACCGCGAACAAAACATACAAAAGCGATTATGTAGTTGGTGGTGCAGATTACCATCACATCGAGACGCAATTGCTCAAAAAAGAAGACAGACAATATAATGATAATTACTGGGATAAGCGCACTATGGCGCCCTCATGTCTATTGTTTTATGTTGGGGTCGATAAAAAAGTTGATGGCCTCAAACACCACAACCTATTCTTCGACACGCCTTTTGACGAGCACGCAGTAGAAATTTACAAAACGAATAAGTGGCCGGCAGACCCATTATTCTATGTCTGTTGTCCGTCAAAAACAGACTCAACGGTGGCCCCTGAAGGAAAGGAGAATCTTTTCATTTTGATTCCAATAGCTCCAGGTTTGACAGATGACAACGAGGAAAAGCGTCAAGATTATTTTCACAAAGTAGTTTCCAGAATTGAGAAACACACGGGTAGCAGGTTCGCTGATGCGATTAGTTACCAGAAAAGTTACTCTGTATCTGAATTCAAGGAAGACTACCATTCATTTAAGGGTAATGCGTATGGTTTAGCAAATACCTTAAGGCAAACCGCTTTTCTAAAACCGAGACTTCAACATAAAAAACTTAAAAATCTGTATTACACCGGACAGCTCACCACGCCCGGACCTGGAATGCCACCCTCGCTTATTAGCGGACAGGTCGCAGCAGATCAAATACTCAAATCGATAAAATCATAACTGAAATGAAATCTTTATTCGACAAAACTTCATTCAAGACTAGCAAGCTCACTACTGAGTCTTACAGCACATCCTTCTCTCTTGCTACTAGATTTCTTGGTTCAGAAATTCGCGATGCCATTTATGGCATATACGGTTTTGTGCGATTTGCGGACGAAATTGTGGATACTTTTCATGACTATGACAAGCAACGTCTGCTTAATAAATTCAAGGCTGATACTTACGAGGCTATTGAAGACGGAATCTCCCTTAATCCTATTTTAAACAGCTTTCAGCATGTGGTGAGAGAATATTCTATTGACCATGAGCTAATTGATACATTTTTAGAAAGTATGGAAATGGATCTCAATAAGTCTGAATACAGTCAACAGGGATATGAAAAATACATCTTAGGTTCAGCAGAAGTAGTTGGACTAATGTGTCTCAAGGTCTTTGTTCATGGAAACGAAACTGAATATAAACGTCTCCAATATTCTGCCATGCGATTGGGTGCTGCATTTCAAAAAATAAACTTCTTGCGAGACTTAAAAGCTGATTTTGAGGGAATGGGACGTTCCTATTTCCCAAATGCAGACTTGGACAATTTTAATGATCAGCAGAAAAAAGAAATTGAGAAGGAAATTCAAACTGATTTTACCGAGGGTTATGCAGGCATTTTGCAGTTACCTAAATCGTCACGTTTTGGGGTTTATATGGCGTACATATACTTTTTTCAATTATTCAAAAAAATTCAAAGAACTCAAGCTTCTCGAATTTTAGAAGAAAGAATTCGCATTCCAGATCCCCAGAAGTATACAATCTTCTTAGGCAGCTACGTAAGACATAGCTTTAATCTACTATAAATGAAGGTGTTACTTTCCATTTTTCTTGGTCTAATATCCATGACAGCCTTTGAGAGTGATTTTGAAAAAGTACCATTGAGCACCTCCTTTTTTGAGGCCTCAGCCAATGTGAACAAGAGGAGCGAGTTTCACGATTTTCTCGAATCACGGACGATAAAGTCAACCACTAACAGAGCATACCTTGGCGCAGTAAAAGCCTTAATGGCGGAGGTTGTATCCAATCCATACACCAAGCTTTCTTATTTCAATGACGGAAAAAAATTAATCGATCAAGCGATAAAAATGGATCCCAAAAATGCAGAGTTGAGATATCTGAGATTTATGATTCAACAGAACACACCAGACTTTTTGAATTATAGTGATGACATAAATGCTGACTTTGAAATTCTGAAAAGAGAAATTGAGAATACCACCACGAGAACTTCTTGGATGAAAGAACTATCAGAATACTTAAAAACAAATAAGCCAGAGTTTAAAGTCTAAGAGTTTAGAATATCGAATGGAAGAAGTAATACTAGTGAATAAACAGGATGAGCCCATTGGCACTATGGAAAAAATGCTAGCTCATGAACAATCCAGATTGCATAGGGCATTTTCCATTTTTATTTTTAATGAAAACGGTGACATGCTCATTCATCAGCGAGCAAGTGAAAAATACCACTCTGGTGGGTTATGGACAAATGCTTGTTGCAGTCACCCAAGGCCAGGAGAAACAACTGTTGACGCAGCAGTTCGTAGATTATCTGAAGAACTAAATATCCAATGTCCAGTCAAAGAGGTTTATTCATTTATCTACAAAGCTGAGCTAGACCATGATTTGACAGAAAACGAATTTGATCATGTTTTTTTTGGAAACTACAGCGATGATTTAAACCCCAACAAAAATGAGGTCATGGATTGGAAATATGTCCCAGTATCAGACTTACTTCAGGATATTAAGTCGTCACCTGACAAATACACGGAATGGTTCAAGATTGCATTAAACGGTCTGAAAGAGGCCAACATTGATTTAAAGGAAATATGAGAGTAAGAGTTTCAAGAAAAGCTCATTTCAATGCTGCCCACCGACTTCACAATCCCGATTGGAGCAGTGAAAAAAACAAAGAGATTTTCGGTAAATGCAATAACTTGAATGGACATGGTCACAATTATGACGTGATCGCCCATGTTACAGGTGAAATTGACCAACAATCAGGTTACGTAATGGATATGAAGGATTTGAAAGCCTTCATGAAAGAAGAAATTGAAGATCGCTATGATCACAAAAATTTAAACCTAGATGTACCTGAGTTTATGTCACTTAATCCAACTGCTGAAAACATGGTGGTGGTGATCTGGCAGCGATTAAGAAAACGAATTGCACCAAAACTCAGTTTGGTGGTAACATTATATGAAACAGAAAGAAATTATGTCGAATACAACGGTGATGAATGATTTGCTCGAAGCGCTTGACTACGAGCACTATTGGAATGGACTATCGACTCCAATGAGCGAGAATGCTGAATTGCTTAGCAAGGAAGAGAAAATTGAAAAAATTCAGGGTCATTTCAAAGAAATAATGGAGACATTGGGAATGGATATGACCGATGACAGCCTTCAAGATACTCCAAGAAGAGTAGCTAAAATGTATGTGAATGAGGTTTTCAAAGGCTTAGATGCCTCAAATAAACCTGCTATTAAGCTCTTTAAAAATGGCTATAAGTACAAAGAGATGTTAGTAGAACGGGACATCACCGTCTACAGCTATTGTGAGCATCATTTTGTGCCAATTATTGGCAAGGCGCACGTTGCTTACATAAGTAATGGAAATGTAATCGGACTTAGTAAAATTAATCGCTTAGTAGAGTATTATTCCAAAAGACCACAAGTCCAGGAGCGTCTAAATGAACAAATAGCTCGAGCACTTAAAGAAGTTCTGAAAACTGAGGACGTTGCTGTTATCTTAGACGCAGAACATCTTTGTGTTAAGTCAAGAGGCATACAAGATACAGCGAGTAGCACCGTTACAGCTAGCTACCATGGTAAATTCAAGAATGAAGAAACACGAAAAGAGTTTTTGACCTACATCAACTTGAATGTTTCGTCAAAATGAAAATTCTAGTCATAGGTGGTAGTAAAGGAATAGGTAAATCCTGCACTGAGCTTCTCTTAGAAGAGGGCCATGAAGTTATTGTGGCCGCAAGGTCAAGTGATGAAATCGGTCATTTACCAATCGAATTTTTAGATCTCGATGTAACTAAGGACGTTTCTGTTCTTGAAGATTTAGATGCGTTAAACGGTCTAATCTATTGTCCAGGATCGATCAATCTGAAGCCATTTCACAGATTAGATGCAAATGACTTTCAGAATGATTTAGAGATCAATTTATTTGGTGCTATCAAATCAATTCAAACATGTCTGCCTGCTCTCAAAACTGGTAACGGATCAATCGTTTTGTTTAGTACCGTAGCAGTAACCCAAGGAATGCCCTTCCACTCTAGCGTTTCCGTGTCTAAGGGCGCTATAGAAGGGCTGACGAGATCTCTAGCCGCTGAATACGCCCCTGCCATACGAGTCAATGCAATCGCGCCTAGTTTAACGGAAACACCACTGGCTTCAGCTCTCATTTCGAACGAAAAAAAGAAAGAAGCAAGTGAAGCTCGCCACCCACTCAAACGCATCGGAAAACCAGAAGATATCGCCTCACTAGCGGTTCATTTAGTTTCGAAAAATGGCAACTGGATATCTGGCCAAGTTATAGGTGTTGATGGGGGAATGAGTCGATTAAGATAAAAGCATGAATCACTTTAAGAGTTCTGATTGGTTAGACAAAGAAGGGCGCTACTGGACCACCTTTTTCAACACCATCAGTGGCCCAAGGTCAGCAGTGTTAATTGGCACACAGGATGAAAACAAAATAGGCAATCTAGGTATATTCAATTCTCTTGTGCATATTGGGGCTAAACCTCCTCTTTTGGGTTTCATACTGAGGCCAACATCCGTTCCGAGAGATACCTATGAGAATATTCTCAAAACGGGAAACTACACCATCAATCATATAACTTCTCAGCTGGTAGAGCAGGCTCATAAATCATCTGCGAAATACGCCTCCGATGTTGACGAATTCAATGCTATTGGATTGTCCAAAAAATTTATTCAAGACTGTCACGCCCCATTTATCAAAGAATCTCCGATAAAATTAGGGTTGAAATTGGTGGAAGAACATATAATCAAAGCCAACGGAACCAGATTAATTGTTGGCGAAGTGAAGCATGTCCTGATAGACAATGAATTAGTAAACCCCGATGGATATATTGACACTACGGCAGCTCAAACCATGCTTACATCAGGACTAGACGCCTATCACTCTCATCAATTACAAACTAGGCTGCCTTACGCCAAACCATAAGCTTTGAGCGCAAAGAACATTACATATTTCTGGTTTAGAAGGGATCTGCGCTTAGAAGACAATGCAGGACTTTTCATGGCCCTAAAGACAAACGTTAATGTTCAACCCATCTTTATCTTCGACACCAATATCTTGGATAAGCTGTCTGACAAGCAAGACAGAAGGGTAAGCTTCATTCATGTACAGATATTAAGACTTAATCGAGAACTGATTAAATACGGAAGTGGCCTGAAGGTATATTATGGAAATCCAATCGAAATTTTCAAAAGTCTCCTAGAAACTACATCCTTCCACGCTCTTTATGCCAATCGCGACTATGAGCCCTATGCTCGAGAGCGTGACAAAGAAGTTTATGAAATTCTAGCGTCAAAAAACATAAGTTTCAAAGCATTTAAAGACCACGTTATTTTCGAAAAAGATGAGGTGATAAAAGAAGATGGAAGTCCATATGTAGTATTCTCACCGTATGCTAGAAAATGGCGTGAAAAAATTACCTCATACTATTTGAAACCGTATTCTACTAAAAGTTACATCGGCAACCTCAACCAGATTAATGAAATACATGAACCTATCTCTCTATCAGATATGGGTTTTCACGAACATAAAAACGATTGGTCAAGCTCAAACTTTGACATTTCGGTCATAGAGAAATACCATGAAAAGCGTGACATTCCCTCAGAAAATGGGACAACGCGGCTTTCTGTGCATTTACGATTTGGAACTGCAAGCATTCGCCAATTAGCTGCGATTGGAAGTGAAGTCAATACGAAATGGTATAACGAACTAATTTGGAGAGATTTTTATCAGATGATACTCTGGCATTTCCCACACGTAGTTAAAGATGCTTTTCGCAGTAAATACGATTACATTCCGTGGCGAAATAATGAAGCTGAGTTTGAAGCGTGGTGCGAGGGCAAGACCGGATATCCTATTGTTGATGCTGGCATGCGTGAATTAAACGAAACAGGTTTTATGCATAACCGTGTTCGGATGATTGTCGCTAGCTTCTTAACTAAACACCTGTTGATTGATTGGAGATGGGGCGAAGCATATTTCGCGTCCAAGCTGATCGACTTTGATTTAGCCAGTAATAATGGTGGTTGGCAATGGGCAAGTGGTTCTGGTGTAGACGCAGCTCCATATTTTAGAGTGTTCAACCCATATCTACAAACTGACAAATTCGACCCTAAGAAAAAATATATCCGGAGATGGGTGCCAGAATATAGTACGCCAAGTTATCCAGACCCTATTGTAGATCATAAACCAGCCAGACTGAGAGCAATTGATACGTACAAAAAAGCCCTGTCTAAGCAGGGCCTTTAAACTCACATATACTTTACTTCATCGGGTAATTCGTAGAAGGTTGGATGCCTATAGATTTTATCATTTGCCGGATCAAAAAGTGCGTCTTTGGCATCGGGATCAGAGGATAAAATGCTGTTTGATTCTACTACCCAAATACTCACGCCTTCATTTCTTCGAGTATAAACATCGCGAGCCATTTCAAGAGCCATTTCCGCATCTGCGGCATGAAGGCTTCCTGAATGTCTGTGACTCAATCCTGCTTTACTCCTAATAAACACCTCCCAAAGAGGCCAATTCTTCTTATTCGACATAGTGGTATGTTATTTAGGCCGCAGCCATTTCTGATTTTCTTGCTTTTTTCTTTTCTGAGTAAGCCATCGCTGCATCTCGCACCCAAGCTCCATCATCATAAGCCCCTTTTCTATCTCTAAGCCTTTGACGATTACACTTTCCATTGCCCTTTACCACGTTCCAAAATTCATCCCAGTCAATTGCTCCCATTTCCCAATGACCTGATTCCTCATTAAATTTCAAATCAGGATCTGGAACCTCACAACCCAATAAATGGCATTGCGGAACTGTCATGTCTAAAAAACGTTGTCTTAGTTCATCATTACTAAAGCGCTTAATTTTCCACTTCATACTTTGAGCAGAATGTTCAGATTCTGCATCATTTGGACCAAACATCATCATAGCGGGCCACCACCATCTATTGATGGCATCCTGCGCCATCCTTTTTTGTTCTACCGTGCCATTCGCCATTTTCAGCATGATGCTGTAACCCTGGCGCTGATGAAAGCTTTCCTCTTTACAAACTCGAATCATTGCCCTACTGTAGGGCCCAAATGAACATCTGCATAGAGGAACTTGATTCATAATTGCGGCTCCATCAACTAACCATCCAATAGCACCTATATCTGCCCATGTAAGTGTTGGATAATTGAAAATAGACGAGTATTTTGCTTTGCCAGAATGCAAATCATCAATAGTGTCATCTCTTTCAACCCCAAGAGTTTCGCAGGCGCTGTATAAGTAAAGCCCGTGACCTGCTTCATCTTGAACCTTTGCTAGCAAGGCCACTTTTCTAGTCAAGCTTGGAGCTCGCGTTATCCAGTTTGCTTCTGGCAGCATGCCCACCACCTCGCTGTGTGCGTGCTGAGATATTTGACGAACCAAGGTTTTCCGATATGAATCGGGCATCCAGTCTTTCGGTTCAATTTTAATTTCGTTATCGACTTTCTCCTGGAAAATCTGCTCTAAGTTTTTTTCAGTCATAGCCTTGTCGTGTATTTGCGAATATAATTACGAATGCGCTTGTGGTGGCTAGATGCGGTTAAATTCAGGGGTTAAACAACGTTAAAAGTGATTATGTTCACTAATTAGTTTTTCGACTGTAATGCTAAATTTGACCTAATAAATTTTCATAATGTCCAAATTCCATCCGTTACGAGTAAGTGACATAAGACAGGAGACAGAGGATACAGTTTCAGTATCTTTTGATATTCCATCTGAATTAGCCGAAGAGTACAAATTCATTCAAGGTCAATACCTCACCTTTAAGAAAAACCTTGATGGTGAAGAAGTAAGGAGGAGTTACTCTATCTGCACTAGTCCGCTCGACCATGATTTACGAGTCGCGATTAAAACTGTCGAGGGTGGGTTGTTTTCAACATTCGCAAATACCCTACTTCAAGAAGGTGACATATTAGATGTGATGACCCCGTTGGGCAGATTCTACAAGCCTCTTGATGTTCAAAATCAGAAGTCATACTTGGCATTTGCCGCTGGAAGTGGAATAACCCCAATAATGGCACACATTAAAACAGTTCTTGCCACCGAGCCAAAAAGCGAGTTCACTTTAATTTACGGTAACAAAACAACTCAGAGCATTATTTTCCGAGAAGAACTGGAGGATTTAAAAAACGAATACATGAATCGCCTCCGGGTATTTCATGTTTTGAGTCGCGAGGCCAGCGAGTACCACTTTTTACAAGGGCACATTGATAGCGAAAAATGCGCCATCTTTTTTAAGCATTTTATTGACATCGAGAATACTGATGAAGCGTTTATTTGTGGACCAGCGCCGATGATAGATGCCGTGAAAGAGTCATTGCAAAATTCTGGACTCGAACGGAAACAAATCCACTTTGAATTATTTGCTTCACCGCAGCAACTGGCCGAGCGAAAGGGAGTTGATATCAAAAAAACCGATGCACCATCTATTCAAGCTCATGTAAAAATCATCCTGGACGGGTTGACTATGGAGTTTGATATGGAATCGAATCAAACAAACATTCTCGATGCTGCACTCGCGAATGGAGCTGATCTTCCATATGCTTGTAAAGGTGGTGTTTGCGCTACCTGCCGTGCTAAAATTGATGAAGGATCAGTTGAAATGGACGTAAATTACAGCCTCGAGCCAGATGAACTGGAGCGTGGTTTTGTACTTACATGTCAAAGCCATCCCAAAACAAAAAATGTTGTGGTGAATTTTGACGAAGCATAGCCGACTAATAATTTAAATTAAACTCTTCTTCATAGTATGAATCAATCTAAAATATTGGTAATCGGAGCTTGTGGTCAAGTTGGTACCGAACTGGTAGAAACCCTTGCTAACCGCTTTGGCAATGAAAATGTTATTGCCTCAGATATAAGAGAAGATGCGGAGTTTCCAGTTAAATACTTGAAGCTGGACGTTATGGACCGAATCGCAGTGAAAAAGACTGTTATTGAGAATAACATTTCAGAAGTTTATCATCTTGCCGCATTGCTATCTGCAACAGCAGAAAACCATCCAGAGTTCGGATGGAAACTCAATATGGATGGTCTTTTCAGCGTGTTAGATTTAGCTAGGGATGGTCATTTAAAAAAGGTGTTTTGGCCAAGTTCAATTGCTGTATTTGGACCAACTACTCCGAGAGAAAATACTCCGCAATACACGATTATTGAACCAACCACGGTTTACGGGATTTCAAAGTTTGCAGGAGAACGATGGTGTCAATACTATCATGACCGTTATGGTGTTGACGTACGCAGCATTCGTTACCCTGGTCTAATTGGTTGGAAATCATTACCTGGAGGCGGCACCACTGACTATGCAGTGGATATATTTCACGAGGCACTAAAACATGGTAAATACACCAGTTTTTTAAACGCTGAAACTACATTACCAATGATGTATATGTCGGATGCGATTAAGGCAACAATTGATATAATGCAAGCGCCTGCTGAGGATGTAAAAATTAGATCAAGTTATAATATCAGCGCCATGAGTTTTAATCCAGATCAGATTGCCAAAGAAATCAAGAAGCATATTCCTGAATTCGAAATAGACTATGGTCCGGATTTTAGACAAAAAATCGCGAATAATTGGCCTGCTTCTATAAATGATGCTGAGGCCCGACTGCATTGGCATTGGAACAATGATTTCGATCTTGAAAAGTTAGTTTCCGAAATGATAGGCAACCTAAAATCGCGATTAAGCGTAATCTAATTTGACGAATGAATCCTTTCAAATTAGACTTCTAATCATTGAAGTAACCATATATCCCTCGTCTCTTAGGAAGTCATGAAGCTTATTTCAATAGTCATATTCCTTTTTGCATCCGCGATTACTTTTGGGCAAAACGCTACAAACGCAGACGGAAGAAGGGTTGGCTCTTGGGTAGTCAAGGGTGTTGACTCAAAAAAACCTGGGTATTCAGAAGACGCCATTGTTGAAAAAGGTAGGTACGAAAACGGCAGAAAAGTGGGTGTTTGGATAACTTACTTCCCTTATGGAAAGGTAAAATCCGAAATAACTCACGTAAATGGACGACCAAAAGGTCCTTACAAAACATTTTACGAAAATGGAAAAATTGAGGAGCAAGGCAACTGGGCACTCAACAAACAAATTGGAAATTTTAAAAGATACTATGAAAATGGTCAGGTATCGCAAAACTTCACCTTCAATGAGTCAGGAAAAAGAGATGGAAAACAAGTCTATTACCATGAAAACGGAAAGGTAATGATCGAGGGTAATTGGGCTGGAGGAAAGGAAGATGGTGAAATAAAGGAGTGTTTTTCTGATGGAAGCGTGAAATCCGTCAGAGTATTTAATGGTGGGCAAATGGACGAATCGAAATCCTTATTTATGAATGCCCCTAATGCAAGTGTTGCAGTCAAAATTGAGCCTGAACCGGTTAAAGACGAATCAAATAACATCAAAGTCTCACAAAAGGTCACTACCTCAACAGCAAAACCAAATACTGGATTATTTGACGGCAATGGACAGCATACACTTTACAACAGAAATCGACAAATCTCTCAAAAAGGTACTTTCAGAGGTGGACGATTATATACTGGAAAAGTATTCAAGTACAACGATGACGGTATCTTAACCAACTTAGAAATGTACCAGTCTGGTAAGTACATTGGTGAAGGTGTTATTGAAAAAAATATGCAATAGATCTTAATCTATTCATCCGCCTTATACACACTGCTATCTTTGCCTTCATTTTTGAATCATGGAGTCATTGCATTTATATAACACTCTTAGCGGAAAAAAGGAAAAATTTGAACCTTTAAACCCACCCTTTGTGGGTCTTTATGTCTGTGGCCCTACAGTATATAGTAATGTCCATTTAGGGAATTGCCGGACCTTTATTTCTTTCGATCTAGTCAATAGATATTTGAGATATCTTGATTATAAGGTTCGATACGTACGAAACATTACTGATGCTGGTCACCTCGAAAATGATGCGGACGAAGGAGAAGATAAAATCAGCAAAAAAGCTCGGCTAGAATCTTTGGAGCCCATGCAAATCGTCCAGACTTATTCTATCGATTTTCATGATAAAATGTCAATCTTCAATACCCTACCACCTGACATAGAACCTACGGCTACTGGTCACATTGTTGAACAAATTGAAATCATTCAAGACATCATTGCAAAAGGCTATGCCTACGAAGTAAACGGTTCAGTATACTTTGATGTAATGAAATATTCTCACGATGAAAACTACGGCACCCTAAGTGGAAGAAAAATCGATGAGTTAATGAGCGGAACTCGAGATTTAGATGCTCAGGATGAAAAAAAAAACTCCTTAGACTTTGCTCTTTGGAAAAAAGCTTCTCCATCACATATAATGCGATGGAGCTCGCCTTGGGGAATTGGATTTCCTGGTTGGCATCTAGAATGCTCAGTAATGAGTACAAAATACCTAGGCGAGTCATTTGATATTCACGGTGGCGGTATGGATCTAAAATTCCCACATCACGAATGCGAAATAGCGCAAAACAAGGCCGCACATGGAAAACATGCTGTTAAGTATTGGTTGCATGGTAACATGTTGACATTTGAAGGAAAAAAGATGTCGAAATCGCTTGGCAATTCAATTTTACCAAACGAGCTATTTACCGGAAACCACGAACTACTTAATGAGGGTTTTCATGCTATGGTTGTTCGGTTCTTTATTTTGCAGGCCCACTATCGCAGCACACTAGACTTTTCTAATGAGGCACTTGAAGCATCGAAAAAAGGATTTTTTAGGTTAATGGCAGCTATTAAGCTTATTGATTCTTTACCAGTTTCAGATATTACCGAAGTTGATATTGATAAGTATTCAACATTGTTTCATAGCGCTATGAATGATGATTTCAATAGCCCAATTCTAATTGGACATTTGTTCGATCTAGTAAAAACAATCAATTCAATTTCAGATGGCAGGGTTAAAGCAAATAAAGCGACTATCGATAAAATGAAAGTGTTGGTAAACGATTTTGTGTTTGATGTCTTAGGGCTGAAGCCCATCGATGAAGGTGGCAACCAAGAAATTCTCAACGGCCTAATGGACCTTGTGATTGACTTACGAAACCGAGCGAGATTGAGTAAAGACTGGGATACTTCGGATGCGATTCGTGATCAATTGAATGAATTGAATATCATAGTGAAAGACAGAAAAGATGGCGCTACATGGGGTATAAAATAAGCTGCTTAAATTTCGGATTATTCCTGATTTTGTTTGGATTGTATAGTTGCGATAATGGAGAAAAACCTAATCAAAGGCCAACAAATCCAAATCCAAAAAAGGCAGGATTAGTACTAAAAGACAAACCCGCCTTTTCATCTGACTCGGCTTACGCATACATTAATGATCAAGTCAATTTTGGACCTCGAGTTCCAAATACCGACCCACACAAAGCTTGTGTTGCATGGCTTGAAGAAAAGCTTATTTCGTTTGGACTTGAAACTAACGTTCAGGAAGCATCCGTGAGGGCATATAATGGGCAAGATCTGGAGATATTCAATATCATGGGACAATATCGACCTGAAGCGGAGAAAAGAATTCTTTTGTGCGCACACTGGGATACGAGACCTTATGCAGACAGAGACACCGAAAATCTAAGCAAACCTATAGATGGAGCCAATGATGGCGCGAGTGGTGTTGGTGTCTTACTTGAGTTAGCTCGCGCAATTTCTAAATCTGAGCAATCGCCTAATGTAGGCGTGGACTTTGTGTTTTTTGATGCTGAAGATTATGGAAAACCCGAAGGGGCTATGATTGGAGCATCAAGTAACTCTTGGTGCCTCGGATCTCAATATTGGTCAAAAAACCTCCCCATCGATGGTTACACGGCAGAATATGGAATTCTTCTGGATATGGTTGGAGCAAGAAATGCTGTCTTTCCAAAAGAGGGCATTTCCATGTATTTCGCTCCACAAACGGTGAATTATATTTGGAGCATTGCCGGATCCATGGGACACTCGAACTATTTTAAATCTTTCAAGGGCAACGAGATAACAGACGATCATCGTTACTTAAATGAATTTGCAAAAATCCCGACCATTGACATCATCCATTATGAAATGGGAAGGAATGACTTTGGCACTTTTCACCATACACATGAGGATAATATGGACATCATTTCAAAACCTACTTTGCAGGTGGTTGGTGATGTAGTGATGCAGGTAATTTACAACGAATAATACCTGCGCAAAGAAACTCCTCTAATCAAACTCTAATAATCTTAATCACTTGCCAATTCTCTTAGCCATTCCATGACTTTTTCTTATTCCTGAAACGGAATGAAATGGTTTCCTCCATGAAGAGTGATCATGTTTGGAGACATGAGCTAATTTTTCTTTTGCAAAAGCAAAATTTTCAAATAGTACAATTCCATCGCTATCACCATGAGCATAGGTCACCTTTGCTTGAATTTTATGCCAATCATCTTCCATTTTCTCGAGTTCAGCTACATGATTGGTCTTTTCTACAGCAACTGTTTCCATATCTTTTGGGGTAACCCATTTTGTAGGGACTGAACATCCAAGCTTACCTGCCCACTCGAATTTTTCATTCATAGGATCGGTAGCAGGTGCAAGGAATAGAAGCCCATGAATATCATCAGGTCGATCAATCGCAATCTTAGCGATTACCAGACCACCAAATGAATGACCTATTAATATAATTGGTTGACTGTCTATAGCTAAATCGTCCAAAATTGGGTAAGGTGATTTCGCTTGTCATTTATACTTGGCTCCGCTACTCCCCTATTAGAACCGCCATATCCTAGCCTATCAATCGTAATTAAATTGAATGAATCAATAAGTGATGGATTCTTCAAGTAATCGTAATAATTATCGCCACCACCTGGAGCACCATGAATAAAAATGATGGTGGGCTTTTCAGCACTTGCAGAACGGATTTCTAAATATCGAATAGATAAATCACCATTATCAGTGTATCTCAATTCAGGCATCACTGAACTATCCTCAAATTCAGCCAAAGCATCTGCATCAATATCTTTTTTTGGCAAGCAGAAGCTGCTATAAACACAAGCCAAACTAAGGGGAAAGCAATCTTTCGAGATGTTTTTCTAGATATCATGATGCTCAAATAGGCTTTCTAACAACTATCAAGTCTATATTCTTCATTTTTAAAGAAACCGCAAATATGCCAAACGGTTCATATCTCCTGCTATTGAATTAGATTATCCTTCATAGACTAAATCGTATCCACTACTTTTCGGCCAATTACTTACACAATATGGCTGAAGAAAAAAGACTCTTTCTCATTGACGCATACGCAATAATCTTTCGGGCTTATTATTCTTTTATTTCTAATCCAAGAATCAATAGTAAAGGACTGAATACATCAGCCATGTTCGGTTTCACAAACACGCTTTGGAGCTTGTTACAAAAAGAAAAACCAACACACATAGCTGTAGTCTTTGACCCACCCGGAGACAACTTTAGAAAAGTACAGTATGAAGCGTATAAAGCAAATAGGGACGAAACACCAGAAGACATAAAGAAGTCGGTTCCGTATATCAGAGAAATAATAAAAGCTATGCGAATTCCTACTTTAGAGGTCGCTGGATTCGAAGCTGATGATACGATTGGCACCCTCGCCAAAAAGGGTAAAAAACACGGATACACCGTTTATATGATGACTCCTGATAAGGATTTTGGTCAACTGATCGAGGACGGTATATTTATGTATAAACCTGGGCGAAAGGGAGGTGACCATGAAGTAATTGGTGTGAAAGAGGTGTGTCAACGATACGGGATTGAGAGACCCGAACAGGTCATTGATATTTTAGGAATGATGGGTGATGCTGTCGACAATATTCCTGGCATCCCTGGTGTTGGCGAAAAGACTGCCATCAAATTCGTGCAGCAATTTGGTTCAATGGAAGGCCTATATAAAAACCTTGATAAGCTAAAGGGGAAAATGAAGGAAAAAGTGGAGGCAAATAAAGACCAAGCCTTCATGTCCAAACAACTTGCCACAATAGAACTTGACGTGCCAATTGACTTTGACGAGGCTGATTTAATACGAGAAGAACCAGACAAGGAAAGACTCATTGCCATTTTTGAGGATCTTGAATTTAGAACCTTGGCAAAAAATATTCTTGGCGAAGAAATAACCATCACCAAATCGACCGGTGAATCACAATTGGACCTTTTTGGAGCAGCAGACTCAACTGACACTGAACCAATCGCAACCAACTTTAAAACAATAGAGACAACAGAGCACAGTTATAAGCTTGTGCAGTCTAAACTTGAAATTGAAAAGCTGGTTAATGTGCTTAATAAGCAGGCGGCAATTTGTTTTGATACAGAGACCACAGGGATTGACCCTCATCAGGCGGAATTGGTAGGTATGTCTTTTTGCTTTAAGTCTGGCGAGGCCTATTACGTTCCTGCTGCTCAAGATAGAGAGGAAACACTAGAGATACTTAGTCACTTTAAAGTCGTTTTTGAAAACGATTCGATTCTAAAGGTTGGACAGAATTTAAAGTATGACATTGAAGTTTTAAGACAATACGATATTACCCTCGCAGGATTACTATATGATACGATGATTGCCCATTTTCTGGTAAATCCGGACACAAAAAACAACATGGATGACATGGCCCAATTCTACCTTGGTTACAAGCCAGTTTCTATCGAAACCTTGATCGGCCCAAAAGGAAAGAACCAAGGTACCATGAGGGACGTAGAGCTAGCTAAAATCACTGAATATGCTTCAGAAGACGCAGATATAACATGGCAATTGAAGCTCGAAATAGACAAAGTACTAACTGAGGAACACACCAAAAAGCTCTTTGAAGAAATGGAGTGCCCTTTAGTTTATGTGCTTGCCGATATGGAATGTGAGGGTATTAATCTTGATGTTCTCGCATTAAAAAGTATGTCAAAAGAGCTTGAAATCGAGGCCATTACATTAAAAGATCAGGTGTTCAAATTAGCTAATATAGATTTCAATCTGGACTCGCCCAAGCAATTGGGTGAAGTACTTTTTGACCATTTGAAAATTGACGAAAAAGCAAAAAAGACAAAAACAGGTCAGTACCAAACCAATGAAGCGACATTAGAAAAACTGGCATCTAAGCATGAAATCATTCCTCTGATATTGGATTACAGATCCGTTAAAAAACTCAAAAGCACATATGTCGACAGCTTGCCTGAATTAGTCCACCCAAAAACGGGTCATATTCATACTAACTATATGCAAACGGTGGCTGCTACCGGCAGATTATCCTCCAATCATCCAAATCTTCAAAACATTCCCATAAGGACAAAACGAGGCAAGGAAATCAGAAAGGCATTCATTCCAAAGGATAATGATCACCTCATTTTGGCTGCAGATTACTCCCAAGTTGAACTTCGAATAATCGCAGCGATTAGTGAAGATGAAGGTATGATTCAAGCCTTTAAAGATGGTTTAGATATTCATGCCGCAACGGCAGCGAAGGTATTCGGAGTTAAACTCGATGAGGTTTCTCGTGACATGCGCGGTAAGGCGAAAGCAGTGAATTTTGGCATAGCCTATGGCCAAGGCGCATTTGGACTTGCCCAAAATCTTAACATTTCTCGCACAGAGGCCAAAGAAATAATCGATAATTACTTTGAACAATTTCCTGGAATCCTAAGCTATAAAGACCAGAGTATTGAATTGGCAAGAAAAAATGGATATGCCGAAACTTTAATGGGTCGAAGACGCTATTTACCAGACATTAATTCTAAAAATCATTTGATAAGAAGCGGTGCAGAGCGAAATGCGATCAATGCTCCTATTCAAGGCACTGCTGCAGATATCATCAAAATTGCAATGATAAACTTGTCGCAAAAACTTAAAGAAAGGGGATTTAAGAGTAAAATGTTGCTTCAGGTACATGATGAATTAGTGTTCGATGCTCATAAATCAGAAATAGAAGACCTTACTCCTATTATCCGAAATGAAATGCAAAATGCCGCTTCATTGAGTGTTCCGTTGATTGTAGATATCAACACCGGTAATAATTGGCTCGAAGCACACTAGTCATTACTAGGAATCGCGCTATCTTTGCGCCAATATTAAAAGAATGAGTTACATAAGACTATTCGGCTCGATTGCCATTTCAATGGCATTATTGAGTTGTGGGTCAGAGACCCAAAACACCTCTGATAAGGTGATCGTTCCGTCAGAAGTCCCAGCTGACCTAGATACAAGCCAAGTGTTTCGAAGCGCCCAGAGTATTTTTTATTCTATGCCATCTCCCTTGGAATTAACATCGCTTATCAAAAAAGCCGGAGGTCAGTATAGGAAGGATCTACTGCATAACCCTGCAAAAGCGATCATTTACCAATCTGCTAGAACAAGAGCGCTTGCCCTAGGAGTATATGGTGCAGATTTAAGCTACTCTGCCGTATATGAACAGCAGGGAGATGCTGTGAAGTTTCTGGCAGCTAGCAAGAGGTTAGGTGAGACCATCGGTATTCAAGAAGCTTTTTCTGCAGAAATTATTGAACGCACAAATGCCAACCTAGACAACCGCGATTCAATAATGGCAATTATGACGGAGATGTATTGGCAAACAAATAGTCAACTGAAAGAGGAAAACCGCGATCAATTAGCATTATTAGTAGTGGCCGGTGGTTGGATCGAAGGACTTTACATCGGGTGCAGCGTTTATGATCCATCAGAACCAAACTTCAATATTCAGAAAAGAATGTCCGAGCAGAAATTCGCCTCTCAACAACTGGAGGAGATGTTCATTCTAATGAAAGACGATTATATGGTTGATGAAACAGGCAAAATATTTCAGCCTCTTTTCGAATTATTCAATTCATTGAACATTGAATATGAGGAATCAAGCGTTTCTGAAAATAAAGGTAACGGTTCTATTAATATCGGTGGTAAGACCAACATTGATATGACTAGAGAGCAATTTGACAACTTGAGAAACATTGTCTTTGAATTACGCGCTAAAATCGTGGAACCATGATAAAGAAAACCTCTCTTTTCACACTCATATTTCTTCTTTCGCAAGTCACGCTTGTTACAGAAATTAATGCGCAGTGCAAGTCTTTTACTAAGAAAAAATGCATTAGTAATCTCGGTGATTATAACAGCAACGGACAGTACAATGGTGCCGTAATGTTTCAAGGCGAGGAAGCAACACTAATGCAAACATTTTACTCAGGCCAGAAATACAAACTGATGATTTGCTCGCAATCGTCTATAGCTGAAGATTTATTTTTTGAAGTACAAGACTTTCGTGGGAACCTGATTTATTCTAGCGATGGAACAGATAAAAACTTTTTTGAATTTGACGTTGAGTCCACTCAGCAACTCAAGATTAGAATCGTCATTCCTGATGATGGTGGAGGTTCTCAAATCAAGAAAAATGGTTGCGTTTCAGTAATCGTTGGCTTCCAAGAATAACACAAAACTATAGAGCTATGACCTACTCGATGACCGGATATGGCAAGGAGACAGCCAATTTTAAAGGTCGATTACTTACCGTTGAAGTGCGCACATTAAACAGTAAACAAGCTGATTTAAATTTGCGTATTCCATCCATATTTAGAGAGAAAGAATTTGAATTAAGAGAAATTGCAGCCACAACTTTGAATAGAGGCAAAATTGATATCTATATACAACGTGACTTAGCCCCTGGTGAATCAGCTACTGAATTAAATGAACCTCTAGTTGCCTCTTATTACCATCGATTAAAAAAGGTCGAGTCACAATTTCCAGAAACTGGCTCAAACAACGCAACAGACTATTTAAATCTTATCATGAAAATGCCCGAGGTGCTGAGTCCAGCAACCAAAGAGCTTGATGCCGATGAATATAATGTACTTCGCGAAGCAGTAATTAATTGCTTAAACAAATGCCAAGACTTTAGAAGTCAAGAGGGAGCTAAGTTATCTGATGTACTGGCGGATTCGGTTCGAAAAATATTGTCTGGTTTAACTAGTGTAGAACCAATGGAAGAAGACCGTATTCGAAGAATTCGAGAGCGAATCTCTACTAATCTCAGCGATGAGGTTAAAAGTCAATCTCAATTAGACGAAGATCGTTTTGAGCAAGAATTGATCTATTATTTAGAAAAACTGGATATAACAGAAGAAAAAGTACGCCTAAAAGCTCACTGTGATTTCTTTCTAAAAACTCTTGAAGATAATGGCCCAAAAGGAAAGAAGTTGAGCTTCATCAGTCAGGAAATGGGTAGAGAAATAAATACTCTTGGGAGTAAAGCACAACATTCGGATATCCAACGGTTAGTGGTTGGAATGAAAGATGAACTTGAAAAAATAAAGGAGCAAGTGCTCAACGTTTTATAAATTGATTTGAATCCAAAAGGCAAAGCAGTCATATTTTCTGCCCCATCGGGTGCTGGTAAAACAACCATTGTCAGGGCCTTGCTTGCCTCAGATCTACCTCTTCAGTTTTCAGTATCTGCAACAAGTCGGGCGCCACGCGGTGAAGAAAACCATGGCAAAGACTATTATTTCTTGGGGATTAATGGCTTTAAAGACTCGGTAGATAAAGATGGTTTCTTAGAATGGGAAGAGGTTTACCCCGATCAATTCTATGGAACACTAAAGTCCGAAATAGATCGCATTTGGGAATCTGGAAACGCTGTAATCTTTGATGTTGATGTATATGGTGGAATTGCCTTAAAAGAAAAGTTTGGAGATAAGGCACTCTCAGTATTTGTGATGCCTCCATCAGTGGAGGCACTTGAAGCACGATTGCGATTTAGGCAAACCGAATCCGAAGAAAAGATTCAAATGAGATTATCTAAAGCAAATGAAGAGTTAGCCATGGGTTCAGAGTTTGACTTTGAATTGATTAACGCTGAAGTGGATATTGCAGTTAACAATGCTAAGGAACGAATTGGCGCATTTTTAAGCGATGAATAAAAACGTAGGCTTATTCTTCGGAACTTTTAATCCTATTCACGTGGGACATCTGATCATTGCAAATCACATGACAGAATATTCAAATCTGAATGAAGTTTGGTTTGTAGTGACACCGCACAGCCCAGATAAAAAGAAGGCAACACTTCTAGACGATTATCACCGCTTGGCTTTGGTGAAATTGGCGATAGACGATAATTCAAAATTGCGCGCAAGTAATATTGAATTTGACATGCCACAGCCGTCTTACACTATTCACACGTTGGCTTATCTAAAGGAAAAATACCCAAACCACAATTTCAGTCTGATCATGGGTGAGGATAATATTAATGGATTTCACAAATGGAAAAACCACGAAGCCATACTAGATCAATTTGAAATCTTGGTTTATCCACGAATAGAAGCCAACCCGACATTTATTCCTAATGAAAAAGACAAAAATGCATTGCTCAAGCATAAAAATGTTTCGATTGTAGATGCACCACTGATGAAAATTTCCGCAAGTTTTATTAGAAAGTCAATTAAAGAAAAAAAGGACGTTCGCTACTTGTTGACTGAACCTGTTTGGAAATACGTTGACGAAATGAACTTTTATAAATAAGCACACATGAGTGATAGAACAGAATTGAGCGAGTTAGGAGAGTTTGGCCTAATCGAACACCTAACAAAGAATTTAAAAACATCACAGACATCAACAGTTAAGGGAGTTGGTGACGATGCCGCAGTGATAGACCGAGTGGATTACTACGAACTTGTGAGCACTGATATGCTCGTTGAGGGTGTTCACTTCGATATGAGTTATTCTCCACTGAAGCATCTCGGATACAAAGCGGTTGCCGTTAACCTAAGCGATATATATGCAATGAATGGCACACCCACTCAAATTACAGTTTCAATAGCTGTATCGAGTCGGTATCCCATAGAAGCAATAGATGAATTATATAGTGGTATTGCCGAAGCATGTGAGCGCTATCAAGTGGACTTGGTAGGCGGAGACACTACTTCTAGCTTGACAGGGCTTATTATTAGCATTACGGCAATTGGAAACGTTGCTAAAGAAGATGTTGCTTATAGAAGCGGAGCCCAGGAAAACGATCTTGTTTGTGTAAGTGGTGATCTTGGGGGGGCTTACATCGGACTTCAAATTCTAGAACGAGAAAAAGAAGTTTGGAAGGAAAACCCAGACGTACAACCCGATTTAGAAGGATTTGATTATGTACTGGAGCGAATTTTAAAACCCGAACCTAGAGCTGATGTAATTGAAGCATTAAAAAAGAAAGGCATTAAACCCACCAGCATGATTGACATTTCGGATGGTCTTGGATCTGAGTTATTGCATTTATGCCAGCAAAGCGAATGCGGAGTGCGCATTTATGATGAAAAAATACCCCTAGACGCGTCTACAGTCACTCAATGCCAAGAATTTGGCCTAGAACCTAGTGTTTGCGCACTAAACGGTGGTGAAGATTACGAGTTGCTGTTTACAGTTAGTCAATCAGATTTCGAGAAAATTTCTCAGATTAAGGAAGTAGCCATCATAGGCCATATTACTGACAAAGCTGCAGGTGCAGCCATGATATACCCTCAAGGAGAGGAGATTCAGATAAAGGCACAAGGTTGGAAATCCTTTTGATTCATTATTCTCGCAAATAAAAAAAGCAACAATTACGGACATTTTCAATATTGCATCAAATGCTGCAAAACCGACAACAGCACCTCTAGCGATACCGACAAGCAAAAACCCAATGGACATAATAGTATAACGATTAAACTCTGCAGATTCATTAGCCCTGACTATAAAACGAGGTTTAGTGGCACTTAAGATTATCGACTCTCCTTGGATTGACAGAATTGATTGTGCTGCTTCCATGACCAATTGTTTTTTATTGAACCAAATGGAGAATATGAGAACTATTCTAAAAATGATGACTTACGCCTAGATTATTGATAATTGGCAGATTTAATAATCCATTACAACCAAGGACCGAAGAGATTACTTTTGATCTATGTTTGACAAAACAAGTTATTTGAACATGGCCGGGCTTAAGCAAAGAGCTCGAAGTATTAAAAAGGATTTTCAATCAGCCAAACCTTTCCGGTTTGTGTCATTTGATGGGATTTTCAAAGATGAAAGGATTGATGAAATCTTAGATGAGTATCCTAAAATAAATGATGACTGGAACGGAACAACTTACATCAACCAAAAAAATAAGTTCCAGAAATCCGAGTTTGAACCAAGCTCAACTATGCAAAATGTGTTTGACGAATTAAACTCACCTGTTTTCGTTAATTGGCTTCAGAATCTTACCGAGATAAAAGAACCCATTCTTTCAGATCCAACGCTTTTTGGAGGTGGTCTGCACCAATCAGTAAATGGAGCGTTTTTAAACGTTCATGTAGATTATAACATTCATCCAGAAACCAAATATCACAGGCGCCTTAATGTCATAGTCTATATGAACAATGATTGGCAAGACCAATATGAGGGACACTTAGAATTATGGGATTTATCTAATGGTAAAAAAGACCAGATAGCTCGTATTGCCCCAAACCTAAACCGATGCGTCATATTTGAAACCAATGAGATATCTTTTCATGGTCATCCAGCCCCGCTAAAGACACCAAAAGGGATAAATAGAAAGTCAATCGCCACCTATTACTATTCAAAAGTCAGGCCTGTACAAGAGGTTTCTGATAAGCACAATACGATTTACCTAAACACCCGAGGCTTTGGTGGTCAAGTGAAGCTGCTCAGTTCCGGTATCAAAGCCCTACTAGAAAGAATTAATAATCAGTAATCATTTTAGACTTTTTTCAATGCAGTTAATGGTTTCATCAAATGCTTCAATGTAACTCATGTGGCCACAACCTTTTATCTCATGTAAGCAAATCTCTGCGGAAATCTCAGCCAAGTATTGAGACTCTTCGAATGGGATTCGAGGATCCATATCACTTGCGATTATGTGAACGGGATACGGTGAAAATTTAAGTAGTATTTCTCGATTTGGACGATCTTTCATTCCCGTTAGAGCGGCAATAACTCCTTGTTTCGAAGTTTTTAAAGCCTCTTTTTTGAGCTCCTTGATAGAATCATTAAAAGCTATTCTATTCTTTGCTCTGAACAGCATCGGAATGGACCGTCGAATGAATGTTTTATGATTTACCATTATAAGATTTATCGCCCGCTGTCTATCTTTCTTCTTTAGTTCGGAATCAGCTTTCGCTGTACTCTGATATAAAACCAAGTTTCTGACCTTATCTGGATACTGTTCAGCAAAAGCGAGAGCCACATAACCACCCATCGAATGTCCAACAAGGGATGCTCTTCGAATTCGCAGAGAAATCAAAACTGCGTTTACAACTTCAGCCATTTCATTCATCGTATGAACGTATCCAATACATGCAGACCCCCCGTGACCAGGCAAATCCAAAGTTATTACCCTAAATCGTTTGGAGAGGATTGGAACCATTTTACGCCAAATCCAAATACTCTCTAAAAAGCCGTGAATAAGAACTACGGTAGATCCGGTGCCATCATCTTGAAAAAGAATCTTCGCCCCCCTATAAAGAATATTAGGCATTCATCAAATCTTCTATTTCTTCAGTTTCAATTGGAATAGACCCCATTAGATTTTCATATCCATTTTTGTTGATTAGATAATCATCCTCTAATCTAATTCCAAGATTTTCCTCTATAATGTATATGCCCGGCTCCACAGTAAAAACGGATCCTTCAGGTATTGGGGCGTTCCAAGGACCATAATCATGAGTATCCAATCCGATATAATGTGACGTGCCGTGCATGAAATACCTCTTATACGCTGGCCAATTTGGATCTTGGTTCTTGATATCATCTAGACTTATCAGATTTAAATCCACTAATTCTTTCTCCATCAAATGACCAACTTCAATATGATACTCTTTAAGAGTTTTTCCAGGCCTTAGAACATCAATAGCTCCGTTCTTCACTCTTAAAACTGCGTTATAAACATCTTTTTGACGAGGCGTAAACCTCCCGCTTACTGGAACGCAACGGGTTAAATCAGAGGCGTAATTTGCATATTCAGCTCCAAAGTCCATAAGAATTACATCGCCCGCCTTACATTCTTGATTGTTTTCAATGTAGTGGAGTACACATGCATTTCTTCCTGATCCAATTATAGGAGTGTAAGCAAATCCTTGTGATCGATTGCGGACAAATTCATGCCACAATTCTGCCTCAATTTCAAATTCCATTACACCAGGCTCAATGAAATTCAAAATTCTTCTTACTCCCCTCTCTGTGATCTCACATGCCTGCTTCATTAAATCAACTTCAATCCGGTGCTTCACCGCTCTTAGTTCATGCAAGATTGGATTACTTCTCAGGTAATTGTGTACGGGGTATTTCGCTCGACACCAATCTCCCCATCGATCTTCTCTTGTCTGTACTTCTGTGTTTGCCCGCCAATGCTCATTGGTGTTTATATAGACACTTTCAGCTTCACTCATCAATTGGTTAAAAATGGACTCAAATTGATCTAACCAATAAACGGTGCTAATCCCTGAAGTTTCAAATGAAGCGTCCTTAGTCAATTTTTCACCTTCCCATATGGCTACATGATCATTTGTCTCTTTTAGGAAGAGCACTTCACGATGCTTAGCATCATGACAGTCGGGAAAGAGAACCAAAATACTTTCCTCTTGGTCAACTCCGCTCAACCATAGAATATCCGTGTGTTGTTTAAACGGTAAAGTACTATCCGCACTGGTCGTTATAATGTCGTTACTGTTAAAAACTGCTACAGACTTGCTTGACATGTTAGAAACAAATCTTGCTCGATTAGCTTCAAACAATGTTTTGTCTATTCTGTGATATTTCATAATTCTTACAAAAGATTAAAAATGGATGAGATTCAAGTTAGAATACAATAGCCGTCGCTAATTATTCAACTTGGTTAGAAGGTTATTATAGTTTGTTCTTACGATATCAAAAGAACGATTCTTTGCAACCCAACTGTCTAATGGTCCGTTTAAGCGGGAATTAGATGTTAATCTTTCAATCTGATCGAAGATTTCTGGGGCAATTTGATCCATTTCTCTTACTACAACTCCAAAATTGTGTGCTGTAATTAAATCCGAATCATCTCCGATTCCAAAAGGCATAATTATCGGTAATCCGTTTGCCAAATACTCGCTATTCTTAATAGGACTGATGCCGATTTTTGAGGGTGTTGGTCTATGCAGCGAAAAAGCAAAGTCTGCTGCAGAAAGGTATTTTACCACTTCCGATTGATCAACGAAGGCAACAAAAGACTGGTTTGCTATAAAACCTACTGCCTCCAATTTTGATTTCCATTTCTCTGCATCTGGAGATAGAATGATGAGTCGGAATCTATCGGCTCCAAAATGCTTTCGAGCTTCTTTGATAATATGAATTGCCTCATCTTCCAAATAAATACCGCCCAGTTTTCCCGTATACACCGCAACAAGTCGTTCTGGAGTTATCCCTAATCTTTTTCGAACTTCATCACGATGGATTTGATTGAATTTATATTTATCGTGTTTTACGCAGCATGGCACCACACTTAACTTTCGCTCATCGCAACCATCATGTTCAATTAAATAGCGCTTATATGCCTGGGTCACGGTAGAAATATTCACGGCAATTCCAAGTTCTTCAATTTCGGCATTTCGTAAAACCTTGTATCTGATCCCATTTTTTTTCCAAACTCCATCTTCAACCATATAGTCGGCATGAGGTTCAAAGGACTCAACAGACAATGGTATCCGCAGTTTTTTCACCGAATTCAAACTAAGCCAGCCAGCCATCACACCTCGTGCAATTAGCAAGTCAATAGGAGTATCTGAATGTAATTTATTTATCAATCGGGAAACCTTTTTTCCATCGGTAAGCTTATCAATAGTCAATTCGCTAGATTTTATGTGATGATGAGTCACTCCTTGTATTTCTATAGTTTCAGCTTCTCCAACAGCGCGCTCCATAGAGATGAACTGAATCTTATCAACTTGTTCCAAAGCCATAAGGATTTCGAGATGCGGGATCACCGTTGCTTGAGTTAGGCCCTCGGCCACTCCCCAATATGATATGAAACAGAAATTCACAGATTATTAAACTTAATCCAAGATTTCAATGCTTTAATCACTTTACCTGTTTTCAAGAAACTTCGAACCATTATGGATTGAGCTCTTATCCTATATCTCTCGATAAGCAAAGTGGAAACATGCGGAATCATTTTTAATTCATCGTAAATTCTCAAATATCCATTTTCCAAGCCAGCCAGGTTGTTCATGGCAGATTTTTGGTGTTGTCGATAATATAAGACTGGTTTCTCTGTAAAACTGTACCATCCGCCATCCGCTAAACACACTTGGAACAATAAATCTTCGCCGTGCTTTAAATCGCTCTGAAATCGATATTCTTTATCGCGTTTTACTTTTATCATCCAAGTATTGCCCCGAAAAACTGAACCCGATAAACTTAAAAGCTCCACGAGCGGATCGCCTGTAAAATCCGGTTGATACCGATGGATCACATTACTAACATGTTCTCGAAATGACAATACCTGACCATCTACAAACTCTATGTTTTCGTTCGTAGCAAATTTTTCTACCCTAGATGAGAGACTGCATTTAGATAGAATATCATCGCCATCCAAAAAGCAAATAAAATCTCCTTTCGCCATTTTAAGCGCGTGATTTCTACCATTTGAAACCCCCATATTTTCCTTTAGGTGTAAAACCTTGATTCTTGCATCACGAGCCTTTGAAAGAATTTCATGCGTTCCATCCGTAGAACCATCATTCACGACAATCCACTCCCAATTTTCGTATGTTTGACCCTCAACACTTGCCCAACTTTCCTCAATAGTTTCTTGATTGTTGAAAGTTGAAGTAATGATTGAAACCAAGTTGTCTGTATTTGGTGTTACCTCCATGTAAAACGGTTCTGCGATGGTAAAGCAAAAAGTTTGATCCTTAGCTGTACCAAAGTACTCAGTTAACAATAATGTTTGAGCTGTTATTTGGTTTAAAAATAATCTCGTTAAAATGAATCGTTTGAAAATCTCAATTTTCACATCTTCCATTTGTCTTTAACTTAGAAAAGAAACCAATATTTTGATAACATGATATGTACTCAAAAAGAATAGGCCAAATTGAGCATTACACGAAATATTTCCTTCAATTTATTGTCACAAATTCCACTTATTTTATCAGGAATTATTGTGAGTATAATTTCATCGCGCATGCTTGGTGCGGGAGGGAAGGGAATACTTGGAATGTATACACAAAATATCATTCTAATAAATCTACTTTTTGGCCTTGGACTCAATCAAGCAGCAACTTATTTTAGCTCAATAAACAAAGAAAGGCTCGGCCCAATTTTAAAAGTTGGTTTGTTGCATTTTATAATTAGCGCATTAATAACCAGCTTATTAGCTCTAATTTTGTTTCTCGTGAATAATGAATCTACCGCGATTCCGAGAATCGAAAACTATTATTGGGCCTTCATATACATGAGTATTTCCATAATCCTAAATCAAGTGAATGGATACATCAATGCCATTCTTTTTGGGACTCAAGAATTCAAGAAAGCCAATAAATTAAGTTTGCTCAAAGCAATCATCAGTACATTATTATTTCTAATCCTATATGCTTTTGAAGACAAGATAAATAATTCTATAATCATTCAAGTAATGTTTGTAAGCCTCATTGGTAATGCATTTCAGCTATTAATTAGCCTCAAGGCACTTAATTCACTGAAAATAGAATGGAAAGAAGCATTAACTTTTGAACATATCAAATCATTTTATTTGTTTTCTAAAGAAGGATACCTCTCCTCAATTTTAAATTATGTTAACTATCGGATAGATATTTTCATTTTAGCAAACTACGCTCCTATTTCTGAAGTAGGAATCTATTTATTAGCCGTTAATTTATCTCAAATGTTCTGGCTAATTTCTGACTCGTTCAGTAAAATTTTAACTCCTAAATTCACTAAAAAAAGATTGACTCAACTTAGAATTAGCATCCTATTTCGATTCTTCCGACTAAATAGCACAGCGATTATATTACTTTCCCTAGCTGTTGCAATTTTATCCCCATGGCTTATCCCGGCAGTTTTCGGAAATGAATTTGCAGAAACAGCATTTTTGTTGAATATACTCATGATCGGCAATGTTTTTGCTTGCTCTTCTAAAGTTCTTTCCATCATACCTTTTGCCAGCAACAATCTACAGATTAATCTCATCGCTACTATGGTTGGCGTGGTATTTACGTTAATCTTTGATTTAACTCTAATACCAATATTCGGTTCTATTGGCGCTGCTGCAGCTTCAAGCATAAGTTACCTTAGCATCTTTATTTCTATTTTATTGTTGAGTTCAAAAAAACTTCAATTCCCTATTTACAATCCTTTAGTCTTAAGCAATAAAGATTTTAACTTTTTTATAAACCGATCAAAAAATCTGATGTGATAGGGTTTTATGATGAATTCTCTTCCCAGCAAATTGATGCCGGTATTAATAGAAGACACTTAAGTATTGATAATTGGTCCCGAAAGTTTGGATTAAAAGATAGTGATAATGTTCTTGAGATCGGCTGTGGAATTGGAACGCAAACAGAACTTCTCTCAAATAGAATAAGCAAGGGGCAAATTGATTCATTTGACATCAGTTCAAAAAGTATTGATTTAGCCAAGAAGCGCTTAAATAAACGAAATAATGTAACCTTTACTGTTGGTGACATAACCAAGGTAAAGTTGAAAACAAATTTCTATGACTTCATCTTGCTGCCCGATGTTTTAGAACATATACCATTTAAAGAGCATAATAAGTTATTCGATCAAATTTCATTTGCAGCAAAAATACAAGCCAAAATTCTCATTCATATTCCAGACCCATATTACAATCAATGGGTATCCATTCATCGGCCAGAACTGCAACAGATTATAGATCAAAACTTATTTATGCCACTAATAATCAAACCAATTTATGATGCCGGCTTATGCATAGAATATCTAAAAACATATGATTTGCACGCAAATAATGGTGACTATCAGGTAATCTTAAGAAGAAAAGTAAGAGACAAACTATACGATCCGCTCATTAGATCAAAATCCCTAATAGCAAAACTTATTTGGAAACTGAAATCTTTCCTTCATATTACTTAGGTCAGAATAACTTTAGAAGATGAAGCAGGATAATTAATTGTGATGATCAATCAATTAAAAAAGATAGCGTCAGAAGCCTACTACGAAAAAGGTGCAAGACAAGTTTGGGAAATTACTAAGATTTTTAGTCGATTTCTACTCAGTTGGCAATATAACCCCGAACAGAAATTTATAATTTTTGGACAAGGCCGAACTGGCTCTACTCTTTTGCTTCAGTTAATTAACTGTTCAGAAAATGTTTACTGTGACGGTGAAATCTACAGCACTGAATTTCCATTCAGAATATGGAGAGCAGGACTTGCGAAAAAAGTCTACTTAAAAATAAGGAGTAAAGCATTTGGGGTGAAAATTTACGGTTGTAGAATAAAGATTTACGACCTTACTAGGCACCAGTGCATGAGCACAGACGAATCCATTTCATTCATAAACACTCTTGCAAAAGATGGATGGAAGATTATTCATCTTACCCGAACAAATAAATTTAAACAGTGCCTTTCGAGTCTTGTGGCAGAGGAAAGAAATGTTTACCATTTTCAAGACGAAAGCACCAAAACCAAGCAAAAAGTGACGATAAAAACGGAAGAAATCCCAGAGCGAATTGAGTTGTTGCGCATTTTTGACAAACAAGAACAGGATTCATTGAAGGATGTTTCCGTTCTATCTGTGAACTATGAAAAGGATCTGGTGAACCAAATTAACCATCAAGCTACTCTGAATAAGATTTGTGCATTCTTAAATATTCCCGAAGTCGAAGCCAACGTTCAACTTATACGCACAAGTACATCAATACTAGAAAATTATATTGAAAATCATGAGGCACTAAAGTCAGTCTTGATTTCTGAAAATCTTCAGCATTACCTCAGTGAATGAATAAAGCAAACATCGATCATGTATTGATGGTTGCCGCCTGGTGGCCGACTACCGAGAAACCAAATTCTGGTTTATTTATAAGAGAACATGCTCTTGCAGTTGCCAAGTATGTTAGAGAAGTTTCAGTTATTCACGTTTCGATAGAAAAGGAACTGTCGTCATTCCCATTTTCAATTGAAATAGAGCAAAGCAACGACCGTGGACTGCACGTTTATCATGCCCAAATAAAAACAGCTATCAGAATATTTGGCGTACATGATTTGCTTATCCGAAAGACCTTTGCTAAGTCATTCGCGCTGGTAGGTAAGAACTTCCTGCCTCAATTTTTCCACCTGCATGTAAGGGATCATATCACAAAATTGGCTCTAAAGGTTCAAGCTATCAAATCACTTCCGTTCATTCATACCGAACATTTTTCTTTCTATCACCATGGCATAGATTTATTGCCAAGAACACAAAAAAAGAAGGAAATAGAAGATTTAAAAAACTGGTTTTCAAATTCTAAGCTAAAATTTTTCACACCTGTTTCGAATAACCTTGGGAATATAATTTGTGAACGTTTTGAACTCAAAAAAGAGAAAATAGAGGTTATTCCCAACGTAGCTTCCAAGGCATTCTATTTCCATGAAAAGCCACATGATAAATCAAAGAAGTTCAAAATAGTACTTGCCGCAGCCTGGCTAGAACCTAAAAACCCTCAACTTTTCTTTGAGGCTATTACCAAACTTGCGCCCAAATTTACTGAGCTTCTTGAAATTGATGTTTTTGGTGAAGGACCTGAACTAGAATTGAGCAGGGTAATAATTGAGAGCGAATTGCCACACCTAAGTATTAATTTCAGAGGTTTTCAAAGCAAAACTGAACTAGCAAAAGCCCTGCAATCGGCACACTTATTTGTACATCCCACTAATAAAGAAAACCTACCCACTGTAATTATTGAATCTTTATGCTGTGGCACCCCTATTTTATCTATGAATGTGAATGGAATCCCAGAATTGATAAATGACAGCAACGGCATTCTTGTAGAACCCAAAGATGTTGAAGCGCTCAAAAATGCGCTAAAAAAAATAATCTCCATCTATACGAATTTTGATCGTAAAAGCATCGCTCAGGAAGCCCAAAACAGGTTTTCGCCTAGTGTGATTGGGATAAAATTCCTCCATCTGTACCAGCAAATCTGCGCGGAAATTAAATGAATAATACCACCACCGTTGTGATGCTCCTTGACAACCCCCTTATTTCTGATTCAAGGGTAGAGAAAGAAGCCGTTTCTTTTATTAATTCTGGGTTTAACGTAATAGTCTACTGTGTTTCTGATAAGAATTTACCTTCAGAGGAAACCCGCAATGGGATCGCTATCAAACGCATTCTCAGTACATTTTTTCAAAAGCCTTTTGGTAAAAATTATAACGAAGAATTGAAGCTGTTTGCAAATAAAATCCTTCAGGTATCTTTTGACATACTGCACTGTCATGACTATCTGTTGATACCTTTAGCAGCGCTTATAAAGCAGAAAGAGCCTGGAATTTTCTTGACTTATGATAGTCATGAATACCTAATAGGCTGGCCTTATTACAAGGAAATTCCTAGCCTAGTTAATCGGCTAAAAGGCTATTTGGTTTGGAGGAGAATGCTTCAAAATGAAAAAAATGCTTCAAAATCCATCAACGCCCTTTTAACGTCAAGCACAGCGATTTCCTCAGCGTTAAAAAAACGCTTTAAGCTTCCCTTTGCGGGTATCTCTGTCAGAAACATACCGGAATTTAAGAAATTAGATCCGACTATTTCGCTCCGGGAAACGTTAAAAATAAGTAATAATCGGAAATTACTTGTTCACTCAGGAAGTGTCTACATGCCACTAAAATTTATTGAACAATTAATTCGACTAATTAATAATTCCATTAATTTATCTCTTGTGTTCATAGGCAACCGACCTATTCATGGCGATTTAAAAGAGGAGTATAGAGAAGCCCAACACATCTATTTTATTGACTACCAGCCAAACCTATTGCTTGATCAACTTGCCAGCTGTGATGCTGGGATTCTTTACACTAGATCAAAGTCATACAAAGCTCATCAGCTAGGTTCTTCAAACAAACTGATGGAATATGGGCTCGCGGGCCTGCCCACCATAGGCACAGATCAACCGGCGCACCAAGAACTTAAGGAACAATTTCATCATATTGAATTGTTCTATGAAAACAACATTACTTCCTTTAAATCGGCCACGAATCGCATGATTGATCTACTTCCAGAAAAAAAGAAAAACGCAGAAGGCATTAAACACTCGCTATCTTGGAAAAATGAATTTAGACCTGTGATTGAGCTTTATAAAAAAGTAGCCGATAGGATGGCTGAGGCATAGCGGAATTATGCAGAATCATTCCAAATAGGCACTTCTTGTTAGCTAATCCCGCACATTCCTTTGCGTAGAACATTTGCATGATACATTTGTCTCTCCTAACGAACAATAAATCTATGGCAATAAATAAAGGATTTCTCAATTTATCCATTTTAAGGAAGTTTGCAATGGCCCTATCTGGGTTATTTCTGGTCATTTTTCTTCTTCAACACCTTACTATTAATATGACTTCGGTCTTTAGTTCAGATGCGTTTAATAGCCTTTCTCACTTTATGGGTACAAATCCGCTGGTTCAATTCGCGCTTCAGCCAGTTTTGGCATTTGGAGTTTTCTTCCATCTCATCATGGGGATGGTTTTAGAAATGAAAAATCGAAATGCGCGACCAGTAAAGTATGCCTATTCCAAACCTGAAGAGAGTTCAACCTGGATGAGTCGCAATATGATTATTACAGGTATAATGGTTATGCTATTTCTTGGATTGCATTTCTATGATTTTTGGTTACCAGAGCTTAAGCTTAAATTCATAGACGGTATTTGGAATATGGAAGATCGATACTTTGAAGAACTCCAGCATAAATTTCACGACCCAATTAGAGTTGCGCTGTATGTGCTCTCATTTGTTTTTCTCTCACTGCATTTGATGCACGGATTTCAGTCAGCATTTCAGTCTGTAGGTTTCCGTGATAAAAGCTACACGCCATTTATCAAAAAGCTATCAAACATTTACGCGATAGTCGTTCCTTTTGGATTTGTTTTTATCGCGATCTATCATTTTTTAGCTCAATAACTTAAATTTAATCTCGCATGTTAACGCTTGATTCTAAAACCCCCGCAGGTCCGATTAAGGACCAGTGGACTAATCATAAAAACAACATTAACGTTGTTAATCCCGCTAATAAGCGACTCATCGATGTAATCGTTGTCGGTTCTGGTTTAGCTGGAGGTGCAGCGGCAGCATCACTAGCAGAGCTAGGATACAATGTCAAGTGTTTTTGTTTTCAAGATTCACCTCGAAGAGCTCACTCTATCGCAGCTCAAGGTGGAATCAATGCTGCTAAGAACTATCAAAATGACGGAGATAGCATCCATCGTCTTTTCTATGATACAGTAAAGGGTGGTGACTACCGAGCGAGAGAATCAAATGTATATCGCTTAGCTGAAGTCTCAGCAAATATCATCGACCAATGTGTCGCTCAAGGCGTGCCTTTTGCACGTGAATATGGCGGTTTATTGGATAACCGTTCTTTCGGTGGTGTATTGGTCTCAAGAACGTTTTACGCTAAAGGACAAACAGGACAGCAACTTCTCTTAGGTGCTTATTCTGCCATGTCACGCCAAATAAACAAGGGTAAAATCAAGATGTACAACCGGCATGAAATGCTTGAGTTAGTTATCGTTGATGGCAAGGCAAGAGGAATTATTGCCCGTAATTTAGTTACTGGGGAGTTAGAGCGTCATTCGGCACACGCGGTTGTTCTAGGTTCTGGCGGTTATGGAAACGTATTTTACCTTTCCACAAATGCAATGGGTTCAAACGTTACCGCGGCTTGGAGGGCTCATCGAAAGGGCGCTTATTTCGCCAACCCTTGCTATACTCAAATACACCCTACATGTATTCCACGTTCCGGTGATTATCAGTCTAAATTGACTTTGATGTCAGAGTCACTGAGAAACGATGGCAGAATTTGGGTGCCGAAGAACAAAGAGGATGTTGAAGCAATTCGCTCTGGCAAAAAGAAGCCAACAGATCTCTCTGCTGAAGAAAGAGACTATTATTTGGAGCGCAGATACCCTGCTTTTGGAAACCTCGTTCCTAGAGATGTGGCTTCTAGAGCGGCTAAAGAAAGATGCGATGCGGGTTATGGCGTAAATGAAACTGGAGAAGCAGTTTACTTAGATTTTAGCGCGGCTATCATGCGATATGGTCAAGAAAAGGCTAATATTCTGCACATAAAAAATCCTTCGAAGGAAAAAATTAGAGAGTTAGGTGAAGGAGTCATTGAATCGAAGTATGGAAACCTTTTTCAGATGTATGAAAAGATTACGGATGACAATCCATACAAAACACCAATGATGATATATCCAGCGGTGCATTATACTATGGGTGGACTTTGGGTCGATTATAACTTAATGACTACTGTACCAGGATGCTTTGCTGCTGGAGAGGCGAATTTCAGCGATCATGGAGCGAACAGATTAGGCGCTTCTGCTCTGATGCAAGGCCTAGCTGATGGATACTTTGTTCTTCCATACACTATAGGCGATTTCCTAGCAGATGACATCCGAACTGGACCAATCGCAAACGATAGCCCTGAGTTCTTAGAGGCAGAAAAAGAGACGAAAAATCGATTAGACTCTCTAACCAACAATAAAGGCACGAAGTCGGTAGATCACTTCCATAAACGATTGGGTAAAGTCATGTGGAATCAGGTAGGAATGGCGCGAAATGAGAAGGGTCTTAAGGACGCTATCGCAGAAATTCAACAGATTCGCGAAGAGTTTTACAAGGATGTGTTTGTTCCTGGAACGACTAATGAATTCAATCCTGAATTGGAAAAGGCAACTCGAGTTGCTGACTTCCTAGAACTGGGCGAGTTATTTGCAAAAGACGCATTGGAAAGGGAAGAGTCTTGCGGTGGTCACTTCCGCGAGGAGTCGCAAACTCCAGAAGGTGAGGCGCTCAGGAATGATAAAGATTACGCATATGCTGCAGCATGGGAATGGACTGGAAATCCCACGGAAGCAAAACTTCATAAGGAGGAACTGACCTTTAACGATATTGAATTGAAACAAAGATCATACAAGTAGAAGTTATGAATTTGACACTAAAAATTTGGAGGCAAAAAGACGCCAAGGCAAGCGGCTCCATGGAAACTTATCAAGTTTCTGAAATTTCTGAGCATATGTCATTCCTCGAAATGATGGATGTTTTGAATGAACAACTTATTACAAAAGGCAAAGAACCAGTTGCGTTCGATCATGATTGTCGCGAAGGTATTTGCGGCTCATGTTCAATGTACATTAATGGCGAACCACATGGTCCAGACAGAGGTGTAACCACTTGTCAACTGCACATGCGTAAATTTAAAGATGGTGACACCATTCATATTGAACCTTGGAGAGCCAGAGCTTTTCCTGTAATAAAAGACTTGGTAGTCGATAGAAGTGCCTTTGACAGAATCATTCAGTCTGGTGGCTACGTATCTGTAAACACATCAGGGAATAGTCAAGATGCAAATGCTATTCCAATTCCAAAAGAAGATGCAGATTTAGCGTTTGATGCAGCTACTTGTATAGGATGCGGTGCATGTGTTGCTGCTTGCAAGAATTCTTCTGCGATGTTATTCTTGTCAGCTAAAGTTTCGCAATTAGCTTTACTCCCTCAAGGACAAGTTGAAAGAGAAGAGCGTGTATTAAACATGGTGGACCAAATGGATGCTGAGGGCTTTGGAAATTGCTCAAACACGGGAGCCTGCGAAATCGAATGTCCCAAAGGAATTTCATTGGACAATATTGCTCGAATGAATCGTGAGCTACTTAAGGCTAAGGTTTAAGCTATTACTGTAAGAGTAATTTTCATTTAGGCAGTCATTTCCGCGAAAAATGTGCTTGATATAATACCTTTAGCGCTAGTTTTTGTACAGAAATAAATGCCAGAATTTCCACATTCAATAAGCTCAAAACTACCCAAAGTAGGCACGACAATATTTACTGTCATGTCTCAACTTGCTAGTCAAGAGAATGCGATTAATCTTAGCCAAGGTTTTCCAGATTTTCCCGTTGACCAGTATCTAATCGATCTGGTTCACAAACACATGTCTGCTGGCAGGAATCAGTATCCACCAATGGCGGGCATCATGTCCATTCGCGAGCAGATTTCCGACAAAATGGAAAAGGCTTATGGAGTATCGTATGACCCCGAAACTGAGGTTACTGTTACAGCAGGGGGTACTCAAGCAATATTCACAGCAATAAATGCACTAATTAGTGAAGGCGACGAAGTCATTGTTTTCACACCAGCTTATGACTGCTATGCCCCAGCCATAGAATTAGTTGGAGGCAAACCAGTTTACATACAATTAAGCTCAAAGGACTATTCCATCGATTGGAAGCAGGTTAAAAAGGTGGTAACGAGAAGAACAAAGATGATTCTGATCAATACACCGCAAAACCCAACCGGTGCCATTATTAATGACAAAGACATTCAAGAGCTTATTAAAATTACACGTGGAAATGACATAATAATCCTGAGCGATGAGGTTTATGAACATATTGTCTACGATGGCAACCGCCATCTAAGTATGGCGCTTTACCCAGAGCTCGCAAACCGATCAATTATTGTCTACTCATTTGGAAAAACGTTTCATGTTACAGGCTGGAAAACTGGTTATGTAGTTGGGCCAGCAAACTTGATGACTGAGTTCAGAAAAGTCCATCAGTTTAATGTTTTTACTGCCAACGCTCCTATTCAATATGCGCTTTCAGAGTACATGGGAAATCCGGAAACTTATCTGAGAGTTTCAGAAATGTATCAACGCAAAAGAGATGTTTTCCTTTCAGCGGTAAGTGCTTCTAGGTTTAAGCTTAAGCCATCAAAAGGCACCTACTTTCAATTACTTGACTATAGCGATATTTCTGATGAAGATGATCTGGAATTAGCCCAACGACTTGCAAAGGAGCACAAAGTTGCATCCATCCCAGTATCAGTATTCTACCATAATCCTATGCAAAATCATGTGCTTCGATTCTGCTTTGCGAAAGAGGAGGAGACCTTATTACGGGCTGGAGAAATTTTGACCAAAATATAGGGGAGTGAAAAACGAACTTGCAGTAACTCTTGTCCAATGCTCATTGAGCTGGGAGGAAGCTGAAGAGAATCGTTCATCAATAAAATCGCTTCTCTATTCTCATAAAGCAACTTCCGATCTGATCATCTTACCGGAAATGTTCACTACGGGATTCTCTATGAATGCGAAATCGCTTGCCGAGCAAATGGATGGGAAAACCCATCTGTGGATGAAGGAAATGGCAGAGGACTTGGACTCAGTCTTAATTGGTTCTTTGATTATTGAAGCGTCTGGCAAGTATTATAATCGGCTATTGGTAGTTTCTCCTAGCGGTAAAACGGAGCACTATGACAAAAGACATTTATTCTCCTTTGCCGGTGAAGACGAAAACTATCATCCTGGACTGGACCGCCTAATATTTGAGTGTCACGGTTGGCGCATTTGCCCTCTAGTTTGCTATGACTTAAGGTTTCCAATATGGTCTAGAAATGCCGAATTAAATGGAGGTGTGGATGCCAATTTGTTCGACCTACTAATTTATGTAGCCAACTGGCCAAAAGCCAGACGGCAACCTTGGATCAATCTCCTTGAGGCAAGAGCCCATGAAAACCAGGCCTATGTAATAGGTGTCAATCGAATTGGACAAGATGGAAACAATATTGAATATTTCGGAGATAGCGTTGCATACTCGCCAAAAGGCAAAAAACTGAGTGAAATCAAAGCAAATCAAATATCTGTAGAAACAGTTCTTCTAAATAAAGATGATCTATTGGCTTTTCGAGAAAAGTTTCCTGTAGGGAAGGATAAGGATAGATTTAAGTTAATGACCTAATTTAGTTAGTATCCACTCTAGCTCAGTGGCCCAATTACTTCTTATATCAATCGGCTGATCATAGTACTTGACCTTCTCGGGTTGTCTTTTCCCTTTATAATAACCCGTGTCCCAAATTCCATTATCATTCTCATCAAATAGAATTCTGATGGAGTATTTCCCAGTTTGAAGATTGGTATAAGTAATTTCCCCACTCGGTTCTACTAATCTCTCATCCATCACATCCTTTTTGTCGTTCAATAATTGCCAGATGTAAGAATGGCCATTTTCGGGAAGTTTATGCTTTAAATACAGCTGGCCATAATCCTCCTTTTGACTCGATACGAAGGTGAAAGTAAGTGAATCACTATTGGATTCACCGTACCTATCAATTATTGTAGAGTCCGGTATTATGACCTTATACTTTGTACCTTGCTTCCAAGGGTATTTAATTACTAAATCGTAATATTCTTTAGTTATTAAGCCTTCTAATCGGCTAGTGTCGGAGTCTTCGATAAACAGACCCTTGTCCATACCCGTTACTGACTCAATAGGGGTCTTTGATTGAAGTTTCCAAGACTTAAAATATGGTTGTTTTCCCTTTGCAGATGGATTCAAAGACAGCGCCCCTTGAGGTTTGTCGCCACCCCCCTTTTTCTGGCCACCTTTTTTCGCTTTTGGTTTTTTCACGGAAGGTTTTCTCAAAAACAAGGTATCGATGAAGTCATCCACCTCAATTCTCAATTTCAATGAATCATAATCATTAGGCTCTGGAAACCAATAGGTGAAAGAGTCTAAATCACTTGACCACTGTTCCGACCAAGCACCTACATTTTCATTTCCAATTAAATCAGTAATCGTGATCTCTCCAACGGCACGATTAAATTCCAGAACCAACCCCTTGTTTCCCTCTTGAACGAAACTCTTCAAGTATTGAGTAGAATCATCCTCCACAAACATTTTTATGGTGTATGAGGTGTCAAGAGTATCCTTTGAATAGGTAGCTGGTAACATTCCTGTTAAAAACCCGATAGTCTCATCTTGCACATCATAGAAGTAGCCGCCATTCAATGATACTAAACCAAATATCTTATAGTCACCATCTGACAAGTATTGAAGATCGAATTTGCCCGTTTTGTCTGATTTTGCGAAGTATCTCGGGAGTGTGGAATAAGGTAAGGTGTCAATGTCCTGTTCATAAAGCATTACCCACACGTCAGCCATTGGCTTAAGGTCAAACGCATTGATTACTTGCCCTTGGATACTAAAAGAATCTATATAGGGACCTGTGGAAAAAACGTAAACATTACTGTCAAGTGGGTTACCTTCATTCACATCCACAATACCTTGCCCGAACTGTAAAAGATAGGTGGCATTATCTCTCAGCGTGTCTTTCCAGCTTACATATAGCTTCTTGTTTTTTAATCTAAAATCAACTGGGTATTTCAATGGTGGAGAAACAATCAACTCTTGACTGGCACCTTTCAACGAAACATATTCGTCAAACTCGAGCATAATTTCATTTCGAAGCATACCTACTGACTCATTCAGTGGATTCGAAGTCAAAATTTTTGGAGGCACTTCATCTTTATCTCCGCCCGTTGGTGCAATCTGCTGAGCGCAACTTGATACAAAGATTGGCACAATCGCCAAACCGATTAAAAGCTTAAAATATTTGTCCACCTAACCAGTCACAGATTAATTCGAGGTATTTCTTATCCACTTCATCAAATGCTGCCAATTGACTACTATCCACATCGAGTAAAGCGCAAATACTACCAGAAGTATTTTTGACGGGTACAACTATTTCAGATCTATTATCTGAGCTACAAGCAATATGGCCTGGGAATTGATCAACATCAGGAACCACTTTTGTAATTCCCTCAGCCAAAACTGCCCCGCTCACACCTTTGCCAATTCTGATCAGCATACAAGCAAATGGACCTTGAAATGGACCGAGAACTAGTTCATTTCCCTCCACAGTATAAAACCCCGTCCATAGAAAACCAAACGCACTATGAATGGCGGATGCTAAATTGGACAGAACCGCTAAGGGATGCTTATCGTTACCAACAAATGACTTTAACTGTGGTATTAATTGCTCATATTTAATTCCCTTGGGTGCTGAGCGTTCTATGGTTATTGATTCTGCCATGGTTGCCAAAGATAACATCACCTTTTGTGCGAAAGTGATAGAAAGTGTTATTCTCACATTGACTTAATAAGTGCTAGGGCAGGCAAGAGTGGCCACACTCACTTTGGTGTCTGGCACTTGCAGAAGGGCATCTGCGCACGCCTCCAGCTTAGCCCCAGTGGTTACCACATCATCTACAAGCAACACATGCTTGCCCATTACAAATTGTGGTTCTTCTACCCTAAATAGTTCCTTCACATTAATCCAGCGTTCATACCGACCTTTTTTAGTCTGGGTTTCATTGGCACGTAACCGTTTAACTATTCGATTATTGTTTGATTTATCCATAGCCGCTGATATACCTGACGCTATAAAATCACATTGATTAAACCCGCGTGATTTTAATCTTGTTGCATGCAAGGGAACAGGCACAACAACATCCACATTAGAAAAATGGCCGCATCGCGAATACTGATTTCAATTTGCTCGGCTTTTTCACCAGTCGAGATCCAAATCAAAGGTGTCCGGAGTTCCATTACCTATTATGATATACCCACTACCATCATTGGTAATGGATGCGTTTGCCAAGAATCGGTTTCCACCTGCTGAAGCATCACTACCTGCGCCAGTTTTTGTTAAAGAGGTTACGCCAGCATAATTGGATCCTCGGGTGAAAATTCGAGCAGCCGAGGCTTCAAATGCGCCTCCAAAATCAGAGTCGTAGATATCAATAAATGCAGTTGAGGTTATCGTTAGTGAAATTGCCGCATTACCCTCTTGGCTGAATTCTCGCAGTTCCAATTCACCAGAGCTAAAACCTCCACTACCAATTGTAATTGTGTTTCCAACAGTCATGGTAGAAGCACCAGCATTTGCGCCAAATCGAATACCGAGCGAAGAACATGTGTCGTTTATTTCTACCTCATCCTGAAAATAGGTTCCATCAGCACCATAGGCAAAGTAACAATAGCCAGTACCTGAACTTGTAATAGAAATAAAGTCTTCAAAGGCGTCTGGATTGTTAGCCCCTGTAAGCATATAACCACCGGCACCAGAGTGTTCGATTATTAATGAATCAAGAAAAGTATTTCCACCAGAACCATAACTATTAGTTGCTGCCGTTTTTTCAAAATTGCAATACTCTCTGAACATGGATCCATCTAACTCAATTCCGTCAGATGTCACATCCAACCGAACCCCAATATCTGTTCCATTGAAAGTTGTGTTCACTCCTGTTGAAGCAATCGTGAGCAAACTACCTCCTGAGTTGTCTTCAAGAGTGCCACTAGTTTACGTTACAATGCCAGTGGCTCGCAGTGAATTACCATCGAATTCGATAGTCCCAGTATAGTTGGTAATTTCAAAATTTGTAATTGTGTCGAGCGCGAGGTTTAATGTGCAATTACCTGATCCATTGGAATCGAAGCGTGCGTTCTCTGCAGCTATTGGCGGTCCGGACCCATCAGGTGCTCCGTTAGATGAGTTTGCCCAGTTGTCTCCATTCCAGTTGGCCGCAACGTCAGACACCCAATATCGCGCCTAACCAAACGATACAATTGCTTGTAGTGCAAGAAAGAGAAATACAGCAATGTGCTTCAAGGAAAGGTGCGTTAAAAGTGCAATCTTTAAAGATAAGAGTTATTGTGCTCTATATAGAGGCTTTAAGTTGTATAAAGACTACTAGAAAGTAGCGTGTTCCTTTGCCGACAGTCATCGATATTAAAACCGGAATCCACTTTGTTCTAAAAACTCCAAGAGCAACTGCAATAGGATCGCCAATAATTGGGAGCCAGCACAATAGTGCTGTCCAATGGCCATAACGATCAATCTTCGTTTTCCATTTATTTATTCCGCTTGGATCCATTCTGAGCCATTTTGAAATACGGTTATAGTCCCCAATACGGCCTAATATATAGCTGCTCACTCCGCCCAAGGTATTGCCGATTGTTGCCGTTATTACACAAAGAAAAGGATCGTAACCTGCTGCTATTAAAGCAATTAAAACAAATTCTGAGCTGAATGGCAATACTGTTGCGGCTAAAAAGGTGGCTAAAAACAGCCCAATAAAACCGAGTTCTATCCAGTCCATTTAGCAAGAATAGCTCAATTAGGTTTTCAAAAAAGTACATTCGGACATTCAAAATTTTGGAATCAAATCAGCGTTTGCAGTTATTTATAATATATCAGGTTGTGTTGAAATTATTGAGTAACGGTCGCGCTGCATTTATGTGGGTTGCATTTCTTGGTTTTTGTGTCGCGGTTTTAGCTTGTGAGCGAATCGTTGATATCGAAAGTCCATATCCAATAAAAGCAGAATACTGCAGCGTCAATCAAACTTTGATTGGCCGATGGCAAAGTGATTCTGTTTGGGTGATTACCAAGACGGACTCTACTGACACTTCTTACATCAACAGGCGCCCGACTTACTATTATGATCTAACAGTCGATTGTGATATGGACACATCTTTTTTGTTTACCTATATAAACTTTAGTGGTGTCGTCACCAGAGAAGCATACTCAGTAAATTTTACTTCAAATGACACGGCAATATTCCTATTTGACGAGTTAGATTTTGACCGCGAATCAACTGATGGGATTTTTAAGATTAACTATGATTTTTCATCTGATTCTACTTTTGTAGGAAGCTACGATCAAGATCTTAACTCTAATCAGCGCACCGAAACAACATTTTGGATGCAAAGGGTTAATTAAGCGCTCTTCATTTCATCTTACTTCTTTCCTTTGCAGCCTTATAAAAGACTGCAATGGACATTAAATCAATTGTTTCAAAAGAACCCTTTGGGGAAGAAATAGAAGTTAAAGGCTGGGTGCGAACATTTCGTAGTAACCGGTTTATCGCCTTAAATGATGGTAGTACGTCAAAGAACTTGCAAGTGGTTATCGATTTTGAGCAAATGGATGAGCCACTTTTAAAGCGAGTCACTACAGGAGCCTGTATTCAGGTTTCAGGTAAAATAATTGAATCTCAAGGTGCAGGACAAAGTATTGAGCTTGTAGCCAATTCGTTGGTCATATTAGGTGATGCAAATGCCGATGAATATCCACTTCAACCTAAAAAGCACTCACTTGAGTTTCTTAGGGACATAGCTCATTTGCGACCGCGAACTCAAACTTTTGGAGCCGTTTTTAGAATTCGTCATGCCATGCAGTTTGCTGTCCATAAATATTTTAATGATAACGGGTTTTTTCAAGTTCACACGCCAATCATAACTGGTTCAGATGCCGAAGGTGCTGGCGAAATGTTTCGAGTGTCAACCTTAAATCCAGAAAATCCTCCAAAAACAGAGGATGGAAAGGTGAATTGGAAAGAGGACTTTTTTGGAAAGGAAACAAATTTGACTGTATCCGGACAGTTGGAAGGCGAACTATTCGCCATGGGTTTAGGCAAGATCTACACTTTCGGTCCAACTTTTAGAGCCGAAAACTCTAATACTACTCGTCACTTAGCTGAGTTTTGGATGATTGAGCCAGAGGTGGCCTTCAATGATCTTTTTGACAATATGGATCTCGCGGAGTATTGCCTGAAGTATGTAATAAAGTATGCTTTGGATAACTGTCTTGAGGACCTTGAGCTATTGGAAAAACGACAGCAGGATGAGGAAAAGCAGCTACCACAAGACAAGAGGACAATGCCTCTTTTAGAAAAACTACAGTTTGTGGCAGGCAATGAATTTGTGAGATGCAGCTATACCGAAGCCATTGATATTTTAAAGAATTCGAAGCCTAATAAGAGGAAGAAATTCAATTATGTCATAGAAGAATGGGGTGCTGATTTACAAAGCGAGCATGAGCGATATTTGGTTGAAAAGCACTTTGGAAAGCCTGTAATTCTCTACGATTATCCTGCAAACATTAAGGCTTTTTACATGAGGCTTAATGAGGATGGCAAAACTGTTCGAGCGATGGACATACTTTTCCCAGGAATTGGTGAAATTGTTGGTGGCTCTCAAAGAGAAGAGCGTTATGATGTTCTCAAAAAGAAAATTGAGGAGTTTGATATTGAAGAGGAATCAATAGGGTGGTACCTTGATACACGAAAATTTGGCACTTGTGTTCACAGTGGATTTGGACTCGGCTTTGAAAGATTAATAAGCTTTGTAACGGGCATGAATAACATTCGTGACGTGATCCCATTTCCAAGGGTACCTAAAAGCGCAGAATTTTAATTTTCCAATTCCTATTTTTCGGCAATGGCATTGAAACAATCTTTAGAGCAAAAACTACTTCAAAAACTGAGTCCTCAGCAGATTCAATTGATGAAGATGTTGCAATTGCCTACACAGGCTATGGAGGCTCGTGTTAAAGAAGAAATCGAGGTTAATCCCGCATTAGAAGAAGGTAGAGAGGAGCGTGAATCTGATTATGATTCCGATGATCAAGGTGAACATGAGCAAAGCGAATCCGAACAGCAGTTCGATTTCAGCGATTACATGGATGATGATGACACACCAGGTTATAAATACGAGGCCAATAATTATAGTAAGGATGATGAAGATAAAAGGATACCTATTGGCTCAGCGTCAACCTTTCATGATAGATTAATCACTCAACTTAATCTGCGTAAACTGGATGAAAAGCAATTAGCCATTTGCGAGCATTTAATTGGAAGCTTGGATGACAGTGGATATCTAAGAAGGGATATTGTTTCAGTCACAGATGATCTTGCATTTTCTCAAGGGATTATGGTATCGGAAGAAGAGGTAGAGTATTTACTCAAGACTCAAGTGCAGGATATGGATCCTGCAGGCATAGGAGCAAGAAATTTACAAGAATGTCTGCTTATTCAAATGAGGAAGAAAACATCAACAGTAACTGTGAAAACAGCCACGGTGATACTGGAGAAATATTATAATGAGTTTATAAAAAAGCATTACGAAAAGATTACAAGCCGACTTGAAATCGAAGACGAGGATTTGAAGGATGCGATTGAGGAAATTGTAAACCTTAATCCAAAACCTGGAAATTCTATGAATGAATCTGCTCGGCCGATTGAGCAGGTAGTTCCAGATTTTCAATTGGTAGCTGAAGGAGATGAGCTACAGGTTATTCTTAATAGCAGAAATGTGCCAGAATTAAGAATGAGCAAGAAATACGCTGAAATGCTTGAAGACTTTTCAAGAATTAAGGGCGAACCTGACAAGGCTCAGCGTGATGCGATCATGTTTGTCAAGCAAAAACTTGACAATGCTCGCTGGTTTATTGATGCGATAAAGCAGCGGCATGACACTCTGATTCGCACCATGCAGGCTATTATTGACTATCAAATTGAATACTTCAAAACAGGTGACGAGACCAAATTGAGACCGATGATATTGAAAGACATTGCAGATATTATTCTCATGGACATCAGCACTGTCAGTCGTGTTTCGAATAGTAAGTACATACAGACGTCATTTGGCACCTTTTCAGTGAAATACTTTTTTTCGGAATCGTTAACCAATGATGATGGTGAAGAAGTAAGTACCCGAGAGGTGAAAAAAATCTTGCAAGATTTAATCAGTACGGAGGATAAAAAGAAACCATGGACAGACGAGAGTCTGGCGAAGGAACTAAAGACCAAAGGATATAACATTGCCAGAAGGACTGTAGCTAAATATCGTGAGCAATTGGACATGCCTGTCGCCAGATTGAGAAAGGAGTTATGAGAATAACAGCCCACATTCTGTCATATTTGTTCCACCCTATTTTCTTGCCAACCTTTGGTTTGGTTGTCATTTTTGGTCTGAATAGGTACATTTCTGCTACCACTCCTTTTGATAAACAGTTTTTTCTAGTGTCATGGATTTTTGTGAATACCGCAGTTATTCCATTCATATTCACCGCAGTACTTAGATGGAAGAAATTAGTCAGCTCTATTCAGCTAGAAACAAGGGAAGACCGTATCATCCCTTTCACATTCGCCTTGTTTTTCTACTTAACCAATTATTGGTTACTGCGCGACATTCCAATGCCTCAAATCATTTATTCAATTTTTTTGGGAAGCAGTGTGGCGGTAGGAATTGCCTTACTGGTTAATTTTTACACTAAGATCAGTATTCATATGATAGGTATGGGCGGTGTAACAGCTTCTATCTATGGCATGTCTCAACTATACGAACTAGACCTTGTCGGTTACATTTTGCTTGGACTTGTAGCAAGTGGATTAGTTGGCTCAGCTCGATTCATATTAGAATCACATAACCTGAGACAGATATACCTAGGCTGGGGAACGGGCTTTGTTTCCGTTTATACGCCCATAATACTAGGCTGGGGGTAACCCTACTCTTCTTCCATTCTTGCAACTTCCTTTAACATTAACCCCCACTTCAAGGGATGAATATCATTTCTAGTGAAGAAAATCAGTTTTCTGTCATCAAGATAGAAATGGGCAAATGTGTTTTTAGATATTGTTAAACTGAACTCATCGCCTAGTTCTCCCATAGTTGAATCAATGGGTTGGGTCATTTTATTTCTAAATAACTCCTTGATTTCGGGCATGGTCGACTCAATGGTCACTGTGTTGTTTTGAAGATTAACACGAATGATCACTGGTTCATCCAAGACTTTTTCTGTTTTCGTTCCACGTAAATTGAGATTCACATTTGAGGATTGAAAGACCATTGTCGTGTCTTGAGCAAAGCAAGAAGCACTCAGAATTAACGCAACAATTACAATAGCATACTTCATACGGGCAAATTTTCGAAAGTCCAAAAGTAGTGAAGTTCTTAGATGCAATACCTTTAGTAAGACTTCCCTAACTTAACTCTTTCGTAAACACTTACAATTAGTAGCATATAGCTCAATTGATAAAAGGAATCTTCTACTGGAATGGTGCCTAATCTTATCCCTGCATTTTCCAAGTTATTGTACCAAACAATAGGTTCGTCTGTAAAGCTTCCTGTCAGCCAGCCATTCATAATGGTAAAGGGTATGAGACAAATAAAGTATGCCAGATAAAATCTTCCCAACCAGGTTGATTTTGCAACTAATAACTGGTATGAAAGCAGCAACGCGCACAAGAAAAACACAGATGAGGAATAAATTCGTGGATAAAGGAAAACTCCTAGAACCATAGAGATTAGAAGGAAACCCCAAGTGATCGCTATTCTATATTCACCGAGAATATCTTTTTTAACGAAGTAGTTCATCACCTCATACACAAACAAACACGCAAAAGGAACAGTCAGGAAAAATCCATACTCCTCCATTGGAAGTTCGCCAATGTATATCCCAGTCAAATACCGCTGATTAAAGCCCCAAACTTGCAGCTGTGTAAATAGTTCATCCCATGCTAAATAAACCGCCCCAACAATGGCTGTAGAGGTGAATATCGCCTTCCAATTCTTTAGGAATCGAAGTCTATGTTCATAGCTCTGAGCAATAGGGTAGGCAATCGTCAGAATGTTAATGAGCAAGTAGTGATATTGATCTGGGAGGGAGATGGCCTATTGGTTTGCTGTTGCTGCTCGGAAATACTTTATAGGAACGAGCAGCATTCCAAAACACTCTCCATCTTTTTTGCCTTGGGATTTGTGATGAATCTTGTGAGCCTTACGAATGGCTCGGAAATAAACATTATCAGTTCTAGTAAACCAAGGAAATCTCTGATGAATAAACACGTCATGCACCAAAAAATAACACAAGCCGTACAGACTAATTCCTGCACCTAGATAAACCATCCAACTATAACCTAAACGGGTTCCATGATAAATTGCCAAGAAGGCTGGAATCGCAAATAGTAGAAAGAAGAGATCATTTCTTTGTAAGGTGCCTTGACTTGGTTGATGATGGTCTCGATGGATTTCCCAGCCAAGGCCGTGCATAATGTACTTATGCGAGGCCCAAGCAACCATTTCCATCGCGAAAAAGGAGGCTATTAAAACGAAAAAATCTAAAACTAAACTCATCATTGCACGAAGTAAACAATCTTGGTTTTGAATCTGTTCAAATCTCGTAAAAATGCTTGACTAAATAATAGGCATAACATACAAACGTTTTAATGTAGGTTCCAAATAGCTAATTCTTCAACCTCTAATGAAATTTTTTCGAATCGTTCCCATAGCTTTTCCTTTTTGTCTCGCGCTGGTCTCTTGTAAGAAGGGAAACCTAGAGGAAAAGCTTTCCACAACTAAGGTGGACACTGTTATTCAAAATGATTTTGAGCAAATGGTGTTATTGGAACCAGTCACTAGTACCTCTTGCGGGGCTTGCCCAATCACACACCATGAAATTGAAAATGTAGAGTCACAAAATAATAAGGTCATTCACTTGACACATTACTTATTTGGACCGTTGAATCATGAATACTCTAATTATGTAATTGATCAAGTGAATAAGACTTTATACACTCCACTTTCTTTCATTCAGCGAGATAGTGGAACGGAAGGCTTTGTTTACTAGGCAATCGATCGGTTGGAAGAAATAATCGAAGGTCAATTCAGGAAAGAATCTCCTCTTGAATTAGCCATTGAAACATCTATAGAAGCACAAGATGTTAGCATAGAGATTACTCTTAATTCAGACGATAGGCTTTCGAATGAAAACGTTGCTGTAACCGTTTTAGTTGTTGAAAATTCAGTCATCGGGACTGGATCAGGCTATGATCAAAGAAATTATGGCCATACGGATGAAAATCATCCATACTATAACCAAGGAGAATACATTGAAGGATTTGAGCACACGAATGTAATCCGACATGTGATTTCTGCCTTTGATGGTGATGTTGTAGAATTTGAATTAAAAAGTGCTGTTTGCTCAGGAGCTTTCAACACGGATATGCTGCCAAATGAACTTGAAGCGTATTCAATAATAGCCTTCGCATCAGAATCAGTAAAGGTTGGTTCGCCAATTCTGAATGCAACGCTACTGTCTTTTAAAGATCGAACTTAATTCCTTGTGCTAGCGGAAGCTCTGTGCTCCAATTAATTGTATTGGTTTGTCTTCGCATATAAGCTTTCCAAGCATCAGAACCACTTTCGCGTCCACCACCTGTTTCTTTTTCGCCACCAAATGCTCCACCGATCTCCGCTCCTGAAGTACCAATGTTCACATTGGCAATTCCGCAATCAGAACCACGGTGACTAAGGAAAATTTCACTTTGGCGCATGTTTGTAGTCATGATGGCAGAGCTTAACCCTTGTTTTACACCATTTTGCATAGCTAGGGCATCCTCAAATTCAGAGTACTTCATTAAGTATAATATGGGAGCGAAGGTTTCTTCCTGCACTATATTCCAATCACCATTTGCTTCGGCAATAGTTGGCTTAACGTAGCAACCGCTTTCATATCCAGCGCCTTCAAGTACTCCTCCTTCAATAAGGATGTTTCCACCCATTCTTACTACTTCTTCAAGCGCTTTTGTGTACATATTCACGGCATCTTTATCAATCAATGGACCTACGTGATTATTGGAATCTAATGGATCCCCAATTCTTAACTGTCCATATGCCTTTACCAAAGTATCTCTGATTTGGTCATAAACGGAGTCATGTATAATCAATCTTCTCGTTGATGTGCATCTTTGGCCGCAAGTGCCAACCGCGCCAAATACAATGCCTGGTATGGCTATTTTGAGGTCCGCGTGTTCTGTAATAATGATGGCGTTGTTTCCGCCCAACTCCAGTATCGTTTTACCCAGTCGCCTTCCAACTGCCTCTCCTACTTTCTTTCCCATCCTAGTAGATCCTGTGGCCGACACAAGTGCAATGCGCTTGTCATTAGCCATCAATTCACCAATGTTGTAATCTCCTACAACCAATCCATTTACTCCTTCGGGAACATTGTTTTTCTTGAAAACCTTTGCAGTAATATTCATGCAGGCAACTGCGCACAATGGCACTTTTTCTGATGGTTTCCAGATGCAAACATCACCGCAAATCCAAGCGAGCATGCTATTCCAAGCCCAAACAGCCACAGGGAAGTTAAAAGCTGAAATAATTCCCACAATACCGAGTGGGTGATATTGCTCATACATTCTGTGTAAGCGGCGTTCACTATGCATTGTCAGTCCATGAAGCTGTCGAGAAAGTCCAACAGCAAAGTCACATATGTCAATCATCTCTTGAACTTCCCCTAAACCTTCTTGGTAGCTTTTACCCATTTCATAGCTCACAAGTTTGCCAAGCGCCTCCTTTTGCTCTCTAAGTGCCTCACCTATTTGGCGCACAATCTCCCCTCGATGAGGCGCAGGCCACATTCTCCATTCTTCAAAGGCTTTTTGTGCTTTTGCAACAACTTCTTCATAGTTTTCTGAAGAGCTACCCTGTACTTCGCCTATTTTTTTTCCGTCTACAGGCGAAATGGATTCGAAAACCGTACCTGATGAGGCGATCCAATTTTGGCCAGTTGAGGTTCCTTCATTGCTTTCATTTAAGCCCAGTTCTTTCAAAAAATTTTTCATCGTTCACTTTCTTTTGCGCAAAAGTAGAAGTGTAAGCGGGGAGACAAGTAGAAAAACTGCCTAGTTTTATAGAGTTATTAAAAAACGGATGATGAGAACATTAGCATTAATATTAGGGTCAATACTTTCAGGAGGGTTATTAGCACAAGTAACCTATGAAGGAACGAGTATAGCTTCACTTGGAGATACAGTTTATCTTGCTGAAGACACTACTCACGCAGCATTTTTAGACCTTGGTAGCGCGGCAGGGAATCAAGTTTGGGACTTCACCATGGTTACTGAGGACAAACCGGATGGAGCGATTTTAGAGCCGGTATCTTCGGCCGCATTAAATTCTTTGTATCCTGAAGCAGACTTTGTAGCCAATGATTTATACAAAGACAGCATTCACCTCTTTTTCAAGCAAACCTCCACTTATCTCGATATTGTTGGAATTGTAGAGTATGATAGCACGGGAAGCCCAATTCCCGGAGAGCTGGAGGGAGTTTGGCGATATATGCAGTTTCCTGCAACGATGGGTACCACATTTAGTCCGGAGGTTTTAAGTAATGCTTCAAGCGATTCTTTTGGAATAGACCTTGACGGGGCGGGTACACATCCATTCATAGATTCTCTTAGGACAACTTTTACGGCAAATTTTTACAATGAAATTGATGCTTGGGGCGAAATGCAGCTACCGCAGGGCAGCTTTAAGACCATCCGGCAGCGAACACGGACGTTATAAATATCGTAAATGATTGCTATTTCGATCGCCTTTGGCAACCCTTTACCCCACTTATGGATTCTCTTTTTGATGCTACCTATACAGACACCGCCACTGATGGATCGTATCGTTGGTGGACAGATGATGAGGTGGTAAACTTGTTTGTAGCGCAAGTAGATATTGATACCAATGGCAACCCAGATTCTAACATGTCTTACACGAAAGAGATTCCAACTCCGCCTTTAGGCCTATCGGAAGCTGTGAGTCCTGTAATCAAGGTCTATCCCAATCCAACGGCTGATTTTGTAAGTGTTGAGTCAGGATCAGAAAGAGGGTTTGAATATCAGGTCCTTGATATTGATGCCAAGGTCATTCTCGCAGATAGGGCATCAACCCAAACTAAACGTATCGATGTGAGTCACCTGCCAAATGACGTTTATCTTATGGAAATCACGAACGAGGTTGGAGGAATTTTCAAATTAGAGAAACTGCAGATTTTGAGATAGATCTGACGCTATGTTTTTTTAAAACTGAATGAGCGTTTGATAGAGGTTTATAATGATCAAGGGCCAAAAAACGATCGCTAGAAAAACGAACACCTCAAGATTTCTCGGTCGGATAAAAATGCACATCTCTTTGAGGAAAAGGAATCCGCACGCCTTTCGCTCGAAATTGCTTGTCAATTTCAAATCTTATTTGACTTCTGAGAAATTCGATTTCCCATGTGTTCTCTGCCCAAAAAAGCACTTTGAAATCAAGTGAAGAATCTCCGAAGTTGGTGAACTGGACACGAACTGGCCTCTCCTTTGAAATACCGTCTAGGTTCTCAGCTACAGACGTGAGGATGGTTTTTACCAGCTCTGCGTCTGATCCGTAGGCCACGCCAACATCAACGCTGAATCGTGTGAGGTCGTCACCCTCAGTCCAGTTAATGACATTGTCTGACACCAAATGGCTATTTGGGACAATCAGGGTAATGCCATCGCGCGTTTTAATTTTACTGGTACGAAAATCAATTTCTATAACCCTCCCCACCATCTGGTCAAACTCTACAATATCGCCTACTCTAACCGTGCCTCCAAAAAGCAAAATAATGCCCGAAGTGAAGTCGTTGAAAATCTGTTGAACACCAAGCCCGATACCGACCAACAAGGCTGCAGAACCAGCCAATAGAATGGTGACATCGATACCAACTGTTTCTAAAGTAACGAGTGTGGCTATGGTATATCCAAAATACGAGGCAAGTTTATGCAGCGCATAAAGAGATGATCGATCCATCCATTGGCGCTTTTTCACTGCTCGATTAACAAACACTTTGAAAATTCTGAGCCCCGTCCAAGTCAGAAAATAAATGACAACAACTACTATTAGGTCAAGCAAGGTAAGATGAAAGTCTTGATAACCTAAAAGCTGAAAACCTAGTATTTCGTTGATTTCTTCCATGGTGGATTAATGAAGTACTGTTCTACCCAGAACACGATTAATTTCTCTTTTCACCTCTTCTAATTTGATTTGCTTCTTTAAATAGATCTCAATATCGCCTCCAATTATCATAGCATCTTTTAACATCTGCTGAGTTTCCTTAATCATTCGCTCTACTCGCTTGGATTTATAAGCGTAAATAGCTTCCATAACAGCTCGTTTCAGCTTCTTTTCTTCTGAGTCAACAAATACTTCTTTGCGCTCCCAGTCGTCCAAATTATAAGGAAAGGTCATCAAATCGATGAACAATGTTTGTGTTTTTTCATCAGCACTTTGAATGAAGTAATTCTGGTCAAAGCCATGATCATCATAGCGTTCGGCTATGCTTTGAAACAGTTTCCGGTATCTCTCAGTTTCAAAAACAATTTCATCCCCTTCAATTTCATCAAGAATGAATTCAAGAACATTGTATTTCTCTGGGTCTGGGGTTTCATCTGAAGGAAGTTCTAATGTAAAATCCTCGTTTGGATAATTAATCATTAAGCGCAATAAATCACGTTCCTGATGTTCTACCGAGTCTTCAACAAATTTCTGGTCTTCTTGAAAATCGTTTTCAATAATTGGTGGCTCCGGCAGCTCTTCCCGACCTTTAAAACGACTGTTTTGTTTGTGGTTTTTACGAAGTGATTTGTTGAGTTCACTGATCAGAGCCTTCTCACCTATGTGCATCAATTTACTGCATTCGTTCACGTAAATTGATCGCAAAATAGTATCTGGTATCAGCGCTATGCTCTCAACCATGGCATGAATGACATCGTTTGTTTTGATGGGATCGCCTTTGGCTTCTTCCATCAATAAATCCGCTTTGAAGGCGATGAAATCACGAGCGCTTTCATCGAGGTACTCCTTAACCTCAATTCGGTCATGTTCCTTGCTAAATGAATCTGGATCATGCCCATCGGGCAGCATGATTACTTTGACGTGCATTCCCTGCTCTAGAATCAAATCAATACCGCGCAAACTGGCTTTGATACCAGCCTTGTCCCCATCATATACTAGTGTAATATTCTGTGTATACCTAGATACTAGTCTTACCTGGTCTTTAGTAAGTGCTGTTCCCGATGAGGCTACTGTGTTTTCAATCTGTTTTTGATGAAAGGAAATTACATCCGTATATCCTTCAACCAAGTAGCAATTATCTTCCTTGGCAATTGAGTTTTTAGCAAAGTATAATCCGTACAGAGATCCACTTTTATCATAGATGGGGTTCTCTGGTGAGTTGATGTACTTTGGAATATTCTTGTCTGCCTTTAGGGTTCTGCCACCAAAGCCAATCGTTCTGCCACTAAGGTTTTGAATAGGAAACATGACACGACCCTTGTAGCCGTCATATTTGCGGTCGTTTTTTTGTTTGACTAATCCAGTTGCTAAAAGGTATTTATCCTTATAGCCTTTATCGGTGGCCACATCGGTAAAAGCCTGAAAGCTATCTGGGTTATAACCAAGTTGAAATTTTTTAATGACACCTTCATTAAAACCTCTTTCCTTGAAATAGCTTAGGGCTATGGTTTGACCTTCTTCATGTTCCCACATTTGGTTCACGAACCAATCACAAGCAAATTCATTGATTACATAAAGGCTCTCCCGTTCACTTCTAGCCTCTTCCATTTCAGGGCTAGGCTTTTCCTCCTCAACCTCGATGTTGTATCTCTGAGCAAGCCATCGAAGTGCCTCAGGATAATTGAAGTGCTCATGTTCCATTAAAAATGTAACTACGTTTCCGCCCTTACCCGTGCTAAAATCTTTGAAAATCCCTTTCGCAGGAGATACCATGAATGATGGAGTCTTTTCATCGGACCAGGGACTGAGTCCTTTTAAACTAGAACCCGATTTTTTAAGGTTGACAAATTCCCCAACCACCTCGTCAATGCGAGCGGCATTCATTATTTCGTCAATCTTGTTTGGAGGAATCATCTATTACGAAGGTAAGTTACCACGAAGCAATGAAGAAAATAAATAGACAAAGCAGGTTCTTAGCCCAAATACTTCTCAGCGTACCACTCTATGGTTTTTAGAATGCCAGTTTCAAAATTCTCTTCTGCCTTCCATCCAAGTTCGCCTTCAATTTTATTTGCGTCAATAGCATATCTGAAATCATGACCCGCACGATCTTCCACATAATGAATTTGGTCCTTGTAACTTCCCTCTTGCTTTGGAGAATGCTTGTCTAGTAATTCGCAAATTGTGTGAGCGATGTAATTGTTGTCCCGCTCATTACGACCTCCAATATTGTAGCACTCACCTGCCTTTCCATTGCGAAATGCAAGGTCAATTCCCTTGCAATGATCTAGCACATATAGCCAATCTCTGATGTTGCTTCCATCACCATAAATGGGAATGTTTTCGCCAGATAGTGCCTTGCGAATCACTGTTGGAATTAGTTTTTCATCATGCTGATTTGGACCATAGTTGTTGGAGCAATTTGTAATTACTGTATTCATACCATAAGTATGGTGATAGCTTCTTACAATATGATCACTACTTGCCTTAGAGGCGCTATATGGAGAGTTTGGGGCATATGATGTCTCTTCTGTAAACAGCCCTGTTGCCCCCAGTGTACCATAAACCTCATCTGTACTTACATGCAAGAACTTGCAGTTTTCATATCCAGGTTTGAATACAAAAGGTTTAATCATCCAATGTTTGTAAGCCGCGTCAACTAAGTTGAATGTGCCATTTACGTTGGTTTCAATGAAAACAGATGGATTTGTAATTGAATTATCTACATGCGATTCAGCGGCAAGGTGCATTACACCTTGAATATTGTGCTCTGTAAACAATTGGTCTACCAGTTTTCTGTCGCGAATATCGCCCTGAACAAACACATAATTTGGGCAGTCTTGTATTGCCTTTAAGTTTGCCAAATCCCCGGCATAAGTCAGGACATCCAGATTTATAAACGTTTTTTCTGGGTAAGAATTCACCAAATGAATCAGCAGATTTGATCCAATAAAACCCTCTCCTCCTGTGATTAAAATTTTACTCATAATGTTTTGATTTATCCTAAAATCAATAATCCAATTCTTGAATTATTTGGTTTTCCATGTCATAAAAAATCCAATGACCTGATTTTTCATCATCAGCAAAGAAGCCCTCGTATCTTATTTGTCCTGCCGGCCAATAAACCTCTTTCTTTCCAGTCTTTTTGCCGTTAGCATAGTTACCAAGGCTCCAAAGCGTCCCATCTTTATAGTAATATTTCCATTCGCCATGCCGGTTGCCTTCGGCATCGTATCCACCTGTATATTCTGTAGTTCCGTCCTCATAAAACTTCTCCTCTTTTTGTTTGAACTTAGTTTCTCCTTCTTCTAAGAAGTATGTCACAAGTTTTGGCTGTTCAGCCGACCACTCAGATTCAACGACTCGTTCAGGAGTTGGTTCACAACTCGTAAAGAAAGCCGAGCAAAGGACGAATAGCGCGATCAGATTTTTCATGGTGCCAAAGGTAACTGCTGAGTTACAATACTTCTTTATCATACCAGCTAAAGTGGTTTTCAATTAAGGTTTTTTTGTTTGCCGCTAGATATTTCAGGAATACTTTGGCAGGTGGTAAGAATTTTTTGTTTTGTAAACTAATCAGGCTCAACCTAGTGTCGATCGGCAGACCTTTGACAGGTATGATTTTCAAATCACCAGATGATAATTCGTTTTTCAAGCCTAGAAGGGGCATGATGGATTATCCTAAAGCTGCAATTACCGCCTGTTTAACTGCTTCATTTGGTGTTAGCTCTAGTTTTTTTGTCAGCTTTAATCCCATTTTTAACTGCCAAGTGACCTTTTTTAGGCCATGGCGGTCTACTCTGTTTGGTTCGCTTCAACCAAAATGTTCATTGAGGCAGAATAGATTTCTTCACTAAATGAAGTCACGAACAATTGTCTCCCAATAATCTCTGTCAATGGGATGTCAAATTGATCCTGAAAATTTCGAAGCTGAATATAGGCCACAGGTTGAGTCATATACAGCGCTTTCGCAGCATCTTGTGATGCTTTTTGCTCGCATATTTCAGTGAATACGGCAAGCTGTCTTAATGTGCAGTTCATAGCCTAATCGAATGAGTTTCATAGATAATATAAATGTTGGTATATGAATAAATCCCATGAAGTTTGCACTCAGAAAAAATCACGAAATCATGAGTCAGAATCACATTAACATTGATCTTAAGTTAGTAGACACCGAGTATAATACAGAAGAAGCAAAGGAGGTTGTTCTATCATTATTTGATTACAAGATCAGATTTCCCCAAAGAAAGCGATTCAGTAATGAAGAGCGTTTTGACAACGATATTCACCATTCATCCGTGCGAATTGTAGAGCTCAAAAAGGAGAAAGAAAGATTATTGGAGTATTTCACTACATTGGATAAAGATGCCAGAATCCGTGTCTCGAGCAAAGTAGAAATTAATCAAGACGCAGCTCAAATTAGCCGAAAGACTGCATGAACTTAGATCTTCTGATCGACAATTTGTCGAACCCAGCATTGCTTTTTTTTGTCATTGGAATTTTAGCGGTACAGTTTAAAAGTGACCTCGAAATACCACCGAATTCTTCAAAGTTTATTTCCTTATATCTCCTGTTTTCTATTGGGTTCAATGGAGGTCAAGAACTATCGCACAGCCCATATAGCAGTGACATAGTTACTACTATATTATTCAGTGTTGGCCTTGCATGCATTGTTCATGTATCCGTTTTCTTTTTTGTGAAAAAACGGCTAGGTGTTGAAAATGCGGGAGCTGTAGCAGCTGCTTACGGCTCCGTTAGTGCCGTTACTTTCGTAACTGCTATTTCTTTCTTAGAAGCGCACATGACTCATTTTGATGGATACATGGTGGCAATTTTGGCCTTTATGGAGGCGCCAGCCATCATCGTAGGCGTTCTTTTGATTCGATATTTTAGTCAGGGAGCAGGGAAAGATATTAGCCTTAGGGCCTTAATTAAACACTCCATAACTAACGGAAGTGTCCTGCTCATTCTGGGCAGCTTGTTTATTGGATTTGTTGCAAATGATGAACAAGCCAATGGGATTATGCCCTTCACGACAGACATCTTTAAGGGGTTTCTGGCTATTTTCTAATTTGACATGGGTATTACCAGCGGAAGAAAGCTGAAAGCATTTTTCGAGCATGGCTGGTTCACGACCATAGTAGCTGTGCTTTTTGCCCTAGTAAACGGATCTTTGGTGTCTATTGTTAGCCGATCTGTTAAGGATGAACCGGGTAATCGTTTTTTGCTCGCTGTTCTGGCCGCTAGTGCATCTTATATAGCGGTACCTGCCGCTATGAAAATTGCTGTACCGAAAGCTAATCCAGGTATTTACCTGCCGATGGCGCTTGCGGTGACTTTCCCTATTAATATCACGCTTGGTTTGCCCGTTTATTATTGGCTCGTGCATCAGTTTTAAATTCAAGTGCACTTACTGTTCGGGGTTTTTACTTTTGCGCAAGCGCAAAGAAAACATCACTGACCAATGAAAATCTCATACAACTGGCTTAGCCAATACATACACTTAGATGAATCGCCCGCGGAGGTAAGTGAATTGCTGACTAGTATTGGCTTGGAAGTAGAAGGTGAAGAATCCTTTGAATCGCTGAAAGGCGGACTAAAAGGATTAGTAGTTGGTAAGGTTATCGAAAAATGGCAACACCCTAATGCCGATCGATTGAGTTGCACAAAAGTTGATGTTGGATCAGGTGAACTCCTTCCAATTGTCTGCGGTGCTCCAAACGTTGCCGAGGGCCAAAAAGTGATTGTTGCGACTGTTGGGACTATGCTTTACCCTGAGGGCGGGGATCCTTTTGAAATCAAGAAGTCCAAGATTAGGGGCGAAGTCAGTTTGGGAATGATTTGCGCTGAAGACGAAATTGGCGTTGGTCAAAGCCACGATGGTATTATGATTTTACCTGAAGAAACTTCTATAGGCACTTCAGCAGCTGAGATTTTTAAGATCGAAACGGATACTATCTTTGAGATTGGGTTGACCCCAAACAGAGCAGACGCTGCATCTCACTTTGGTGTGGCTAGAGATTTGAAAGCAGTTCTTGCACACAGAAAAGGAAAGAAAATTGAATTATGCCGACCGTCAGTTGAGGGATTTGCGGCTGCGAATACGGATTTAACTATTCCTGTTTCAGTTGAAAACGAAGAGGCTTGCCCAAGGTATGTGGGAGTCACTATTTCAGGGCTCACAATAAGCTCTTCTCCTGATTGGTTACAAATTAAGTTGAAGGCGGTTGGGGTCAGACCAATCAACAATGTTGTGGATGTTACCAACTATATCAATCACGCTTTTGGGCAGCCATTGCATGCCCTTGATGCAGATAAAATTGATGGAAATAAGGTTGTTGTGAAAACTCTGGCAAATGGAAGCACATTTACCACTTTGGATGACGAAGAGCGCAAGTTGAACGAGAATGACCTAATGATTTGCAATAAAAATGAAGGCATGTGTATCGCCGGGGTTTTTGGAGGGGCAAAGTCTGGGGTGACCAACTCCACGACTAAAGTATTTTTAGAATCAGCATATTTTAATCCAGTTTGGGTGCGTAAAACAGCCAAGCGTCACGCCATTCATTCAGATGCATCTTTCCGATTCGAGCGGGGTATTGATCCAAATAATACAGTTTATGCAGCCAAGTTGGCTGCAACTATGATTGCAGAAATTGCTGGGGGAGAAATTTCCAGTAATCTAAGCGACACACACCCAGAGGCATTCCCGAATTTTGAGGTTACTTATAGGATAGATAAGGCGAATGCATTTATCGGTCATGAAATTCTAGATTCCGACACCAGAAGAATATTAGAAGGCTTGGACATTGAGGTACTTGAGCAGAATGGAAATAATTGGCTATTAAGTATTCCTCCATTCAAAGTAGATGTTACGCGTGAGGCTGATGTGATAGAAGAGGTGTTGCGTATCTATGGTTATGATGCCATTCCGTTTACAAGCCAAATCAAATCATCCATTGGTGACATAAAACCACCTGCAACTGCTTTGGCAAAGAAGGCCATCACGGAATTATTGGTTGGAAACGGGTTTTTAGAATGCATGTCAAATTCCATGGTGGATGAAAAGTACGCGGCACTCTCCAGCGAGTGGCAGCCAACTCAAGTTGTGCACGTAAATAATCCACTAAGTTCGGAAATGGGGATAATGCGCCCGGCAATGGTGTTTTCTGTTTTGCAGAGTGCGGCCTACAATCTAAACAGACAACAATACAACCTTAAGCAGTTTGAGTTTGGAAATATATACCGGGAGAAGGATACAGGTTTTTTTGAGGAACAAAGGTTAGGAATTGCAGTTTCAGGAAATCAGATATCTGATTCATGGCGCTTGGCAGATACGCCTGCAGATTGGAGTTTTTTGCGGGGGACGCTAGAGCAGATTATTCACCGTTTAGGTATTAATGTCGGTAAGCTAAAGTCTGAAGAAACTACCAATGATTGGTTCGAATATGGAATGGACTGGAAGCTTGGTGAAAAGGTCGTGATTTCGGGGGGGCAAATATCTTCCGAGATGAAAAAAGCCTTCGAAATAAAGCAGAAAGATGTTTTCTATATTGAAATACGATGGTCTGATTTAGTCAGGCTAAGAAAGGAATCAATTAGCATTGGAGACCTTCCAAAGTATCCGGCAGTTCGAAGAGATTTGGCCTTATTAGTTGACCAAGCGGTTAATTATGCTGAGCTGGAGCGACTGGCCTATCAAACAGAGCGCAAACTATTAAAGGCTGTGAATTTGTTCGATGTTTATGAAGGCAAGGGATTACCAGCAGGTAAAAAGAGTTACGCGTTGGCTTTTAGTCTGCGAGATGAGAACAAGACCTTGACCGACAAAGAGGTGGATAAAACCATGAATCGTCTACTTGAAAGATTCAAGAGGGAAGTTGGGGCGGAGCTTCGAGGGTAATCACCTCCAAGAGTCGATCACCTTTTTTAGTCCATCCGTGGTTGATATAGGATCAAAACCTAGTTTTCTAAGTTTAGAACTGTCGACTCCCCAATGCATTAAATATCTTCTGACCCAAGGTGTGGTAATCATTGGTTTTATCCCGAATGTTTCAGCCAAAAACAGGTTTGTCTTACCAATCAACAAGCTGATACTGTAGGGTACTTTGAGAATGCGATTAGTCTTACCGCTCAGTTGGGCCAGCATTCTGAAAAACTCGATATAATTCAAGTTCTCACCGCCAATCAGATATTCTTCCCCGTGCATTTCTGTCATCATCGCAAGTATGTGTCCTTGAACCACATCATCTATATAAACGTAGCTACCAATTCCGAACCCATCCATAGGAGCAACGCCAAACCCCTTATTCAAGTATATATCAACCATCCTCACGGGAACATTGCTTTCTGTAACTTCTCCTGGAGCATAAACTCGGGCAGGACTTACAATGTTAACCTCTAAACCCAGCTTTTCATAGGAGAGCGCGACCCGCATTCCATTGAACTTGCTTTGCTCGTAATCTGTGTGATATTCTTCGGGCCAAGTATTTTCATTTATGAGTTCAGATTTAGTTGGCTGAGGACCATGAATTCCAGCTGAGGCAGTGTAAACCAATCGCTTTACTTTATTTTTTCGACAGGCCTCACACACATTTCGGGTGCCTTCTTCATTTACTTGATAGTAGATAGATGGATTTTTTGCCCAAGGTTTTGCGAATCCGGCCACATGAAACACACCATCAACTCCAATTAAAGCTCTTTTCAGAAAAGCCACATCTTCAATATCGCCTTTGGCTAGATCAATATTTGGAAAGTCATAGAATTCTGCTGGCAATTCTGATCGATAAACGGCTAATACTTGATGTCCGTCTTTTGCCAGCTTTAAGGTGAGTGCCTTGCCCACCAATCCATTTGACCCTGTTACTGCATATTTCATATTAGCCACACATCCAAGTGTTGAGCATTCCTAAGTAGGAATGGAATAGAATAGCCCACCAAACAGAGCCTGTTCTATAGGTCAACCAGCCCAAGTAGACTCCAGCAAAAGCGGCTCCCCATGTTTCGCCCATGGGTTTTCCGATGTGCAATAAGACTGTGATGATCACTTGAATCCCTGTAGCTCCAATTTTGCCATAAAATTTACTCATTCCAACCCCCACAAAACCTCGGAACATGAATTCCCATCCAATGTAGTGTGGCAAATAGCTCAAACCCCAAAGGGCAAAGTAGCCAGCAGAGGCGGTGGCTAGAGATGTGAGTGGGTACCACTCGCGATGCTCGGGATTGAAGCTGCTGATGTAAACTGGCAAGATCATGACCACAAAAGAGATGAGTGAGGCCTTCAGTCCAAACTTCCAATCGCCAAGTTTCCAGCCATAGTCTCCCAGGCTTTCTTTATAGACCGATTTGATAAGAATAAACGGCACCAAGGCCCACAAAAGCAGACTAGCTAGGTGATGATATAGCCAACGAAACCAATTGGCTTCTCCTTCCGTCCAACTAGGATCGCTAAAATGAGCTGCGAAAAAGCTTTGATCTCCCTGGTAGATCTTGATAGTGATAAGCACAGTAAGTGCCACCCACATGGAGATTGACCGTAAGCCTTTTGGAGTCAGTTGCTGATAATATGCCTTTAATAATCCCATTAAAATTCTACTGCAATACTAAAGTTTGATAAACTCAAAAGAGTACTTGATGGAAAGAAACATAGTTCTATCTTCGCGGTGCGGGGTGGAGCAGTTGGTAGCTCGTTGGGCTCATAACCCAAAGGTCACTGGTTCGAGTCCAGTCCCCGCAACTAAAACCGGAAAGGCTTCTCATTGTCGAGAGGCCTTTTTTATGTGGCTATTTGCCGTGAGATAATGCGTTGTTCCGTTTAAATCAATTGTTGTGATCGCATCTGGAAGATACGATCCACGAAATCGGTAGGTGGTAATGTTGATAGTATCGTCCTTATCACTAGCGTCAAGTGCATTGGCTGTCAATGAGTGGTCTTTTTAGCCTAATGGTTGAATGTCGGTAATGGTTTTTGAGGTTAAATCAATTACTGCCACTGCGTTGTTTTCTTGAAATGATATAAACGCTTTTGAGTTGTCTTCTGAAATGGCAACGTACTCAGGCTCCATGTTGCTGGCAACATCCTGATTGCTGTCTGGGCCAAATACTCGAATACCATACCAAGATCCTGTATAATCTCCAATTACAAGTTCAGTCACATTTGATTGCGTAACGCTTTCGATTCCACCTGAAACGTCAATGATGCTCACCGATCCATCCGGGTCTTCCGTCCAGTCGTCATTTGGTTCGCCCTCATTCGCCACAACCACCATTTTACCGTCATGCGAAAACGTCACCATATCTGGCAAGTAGCCCGCTTCTAAATCCACTATAAATGTCCCATCAGAATCAAAAAATACAACTTTTCCGCGTGTGGCAGTTGTGGCTCCTTGCACCGCGATGGCAATTACGCCATCAAAGGCGGAAACGCTATTCGCACCTCCGCCATAGGTTGAACGATCAATTTCCGACTCAAGCGACAAACTTGTTGGGTCGGTGAAATCAATAATTCCAAAAGAATTTTCTGCCGCATTGGAGAAGAAAAGTTTTTCAGACGTTTTGTCGTAGGTGACAATCTCAGCCGCACTTTCATCAAACAGTCCGGAATGATATGTCGATACATGTTGAAGAGACAGTTGTGCGGAGAGCAAGGCTGGCACGCACAATCCAGCAGCGAATAAGTATAAGTTTTTCATGATTTTGTTTTAGACCTCAAAGCTCATTAACCCCCTTTTTCGGGTTTTATCAGGATATTATCCTTAAGTGAAATGCTGCTTATCTTGCTGTTAAATCAAATGCTGCTGGCATTTTTTAACCTACCAGAGGACAGCCGTTTAGCTAAATTTTTACTTTTTGAAATTGAATTTTTGTAATCTAGAATAACTTTAAATTAATAGGCGAGCGATCTAACGAGAACATTTGAAAACGAAACTATCAGGAGGGCTGCAGCCCTATTCTTAGTGCTGAGGTGTTAAATAGCGATAGAGATGCTTTCTTCATCTTTGCATAAACCTTTATTATGATTTATGAATTTGATGGATTTAAGCCTGTAGTGCATGAAACAGCATTTATACATCCGCTTGCGGCCGTTACCGGCAATGTGTTTATCGGAGCTAATGTATATATAGGCCCAAGTGCTGCAATAAGAGGTGATTGGGGGAAAATCGTGATTGAAGATGGATGTAATGTGCAGGAAAATTGCACAATTCATATGTTTCCAGGTGTTGAGGTCAGGCTGCAGGAAGGTGCCCATGTGGGACATGGAGCTATTGTACATGGCGCTGCACTGGGAAAAAACTGTTTGATTGGCATGAATGCCGTTTTAATGGATGAAGTTGAAATTGGAGACGAGTGCATAGTGGGGGCATTGACTTTTATCTCAACAAAAGCAATAATTCCAAAGCGAAAAGTTGTGGTTGGCAATCCACATAAAATCGTCAAAGATGTTTCTGATGACATGATTGCTTGGAAAACTGAAGGAACCAAAATCTACCAAGGATTGCCCGAAGATTTGCATCGCACATTAAAAGAATGTAAGCCACTTAGAGAGCCAGAGAAGGGAAGGTCACAACAAATGAAATCCTTTGATATCTGGAAAAACAGGTAACTAACTCTATGATGCAGAAGGTGATTATCTTCGCAGCGCGAAAGATGAGGAAAGCAAAGGAAATGCAAAGAGGAATTGTACTAGTAATAAACATATTATGTTTATGTCATTTTTAGGTAAGCGCCAAG
>Ga0257120_1000069_pt1 | contig 80470 bp, 72 predicted proteins | sample SI106_10metaG_FD_190153 | JGI IMG/M metagenome (GOLD analysis project Ga0257120, IMG submission 190153) | Marine microbial communities from Saanich Inlet, British Columbia, Canada - SI106_10 | ecosystem: Environmental > Aquatic > Marine > Inlet | place: Canada: British Columbia | collected...
TTTGGCCACCATAATGAAGGTGGTTATAGAGCTGTCTCTGGTCAGCCTCATGATCTTGTTTATGGTGACCATGTATATAAGAAGGGGGCTTTGGTGGCGCATAATTTGCGCGGGTCCATTGGGGATGAGTTGTTTTTTGAAGCAATCCATAACATTATGGAAGATTTTAAATACAGCGCCATTAGTAGCGATACACTTGAAAAGTATTTTACACAATACAGCGGAATCGACATGGAACCGTTTTTTCGAGATTGGGTGTTTTCTGGGGGGTATAATCTGGTTGTTTTAGATTCATTTTTGGCTGTTGAAAATGGTGAGAATTATGATGTAGTTCTGACTCTACAACAAAAGTTGAAAGGGCGCGAAAACATGCATGATGAGGTTCCGGTATACTATTCCGTATTTGATTCTGAATGGAATCAAGAATCAGGGATGTTTAAAATGTCTGGATACAGGTCCCAAGAAAGTATTGAAACTTCGATTGAACCAGTTCATGTGCAGCTCTATTTTGGAAATGAGCAGGCTCAGGCTAGGACAATGGATAAAGTAGTGGTTACCGAGATTGAAAGTCTCGATCTTAAAAACATGTTTTGGGATGTGGAAGTTGATGCTGTTGAAGATTCTGCTTTGGTGTTTTTTGAGCATTTCTGGTCACAGCCCGATCCAGTGAAAGCTTTGGATATTAAGCCTTATAGATTATCAGAATATCATTACTGGAGGGTCTCCGGCCTAGATCTTGAGAAGGCTGAAATGAGTGGTCAGTTTTTTTATGATGGTAGAGTAGGGGGATATTTAGATATTGATTTAGTATCTATTCAGGAAGATAGTTTGGTGCTGTTACATCGAGTAAACGCATCTGATGATTGGGTCGAATATGAGTTTTATTCAAAAAATATTCTCGGACAATCGGATAATGCTTGGGGATTGATTGAGTTGGATAAAATCTTACCAGGAGAATATACATTGGCTAATTTGGACAGGACAATTCTTCATTCTTCTGACAATATCCTCGAGTCTGTGGTAGAGATTTTCCCAAATCCAGCGCGAAATGAAATTACAGTGAACTTGAATGATAATTTGTCTTTGAGCGATTTGCTATTTGAGATATATAATATTGAAGGGAAACTGATTCAATCAGAGTCCCTTATTGATATTGTGACTCGAATGAATGTTTCGAATTTTGCAAATGGAGTATATAATTACAGACTAGTTAAGGGTGGGCGCGCTATAGATTCTGGTAAGTTCGTACTCAATTAACCGAAATTATAGCTTCAATCCGAATGTGAGCGTAATGCGGTGGTTTATCGATTCTAAACTCACCGGCTCTACTAAGTTAGGATCATAAAGCGAAAATTGATCAGAACTTGACCTGTATTGGTATGACAGATCAAAAAAGTACTGATCTAATCTATAACCTGCTCCCACGCTGTAAATTTGGAAAGAGGCGTTGGAGCCTACCTTCTCTTTATATGGATTTCCGAAGTTTGCATAGCCAGCTCTTGCAGAAATATTGGAGGTAATTCGATATTCCAATCCGGTTCGAACGTTTATTATTGGTTGCAATAAACTTTCAATCGCATTGTTTTCAGCATTAAACGGATCTGAATCAGAACGGCCCCTCATAAACATCATTCTCATGTCTATATAATCTGCTTCAATCGAGATTAAACCAAGTTTTTGAAAAGTGTAAGCTACGCCCAAAGTAGATTGAAATGGTGAAGAAACTCTATATCGATACTCTAGAACGACCGGAGAGATTACATTAAAAGCTTCTCCTTCTTCAATTGTAATATTATCCGACTCTAAATCATAGGTCATGTTTTGCAGTTCTGGGGTCTTAAGGGATAGCCCAATTCTTAGGGGGTCAATGGGGCGATATATTGCACCAATATTCATAGAAAATCCGCGGCCATTTATTTCTTCATAATAAGCCTGAGAAAATTCATCAATAAATGTGGTTGTATCTGCTGGGTCATTGACCTCACTATAAATTGTTGTTCTGTCAAACCGAGAATTGGATAGAATCGCGCCTATTCCCAGGTATAATTTGTCGTTATAATTCGATCCAAAATTGAAATATGTTTCTCTTTTTGCTCCATTAGTTTCGGACTCATAAGACTGATCTACAGCTAATGATCCGGAGGCATTATAGTATTGATCGGTTTGACCAGGTACATTTTCTAACAAGAGATTATACCACAATAGATACAAGTCAAATGGGTAATCTGACTCAAGGTCTTGCCAATCAACTTCAAGCTCGTTGATGGTTTGAGTATAGTCATCTAGGATAGATGAATTCACATTGTTTGCTTCCGCATAGTACTTTTCATGGTAGTCGAACACCCTGTTAATGCCAAAGCTAACGGCAGTGTTTCTCCATTTACCAGCTTGATTTAGATTTTGAACACCAGTTATCGAGAATGATCCTATATTGAATTTGCTCTGACCAGATTGACGCTTGCTAGCATAATACTCAGTCTCAGAAAAGTGCTCAGTATAAGTGCCAGATAATGAAAATTCATTGTTCCTATAAACACCTAGTCCTGCAGGATTTTTAAGCGAGCCAGTTGCGTCTCCACCAAGGGCAGTGAATGCTCCACCTAGCGCATTGTACCTGGCTGTTCCATGGATATCACTTCTCGAGAAGCGAAGTGCATCTGATTCAGATTGACCAATTGCTACTGAGCCGATGCAAATAAAAATCAGCGATATATACAGCTTAGAAATCATCTTCTGCCTCCAGAACTTCTGCTTGGGCTTGATCCTCGACTTGGCGAGCTTGAAGGTGAGCTAGAGCGAGAAGGTGCGCTCATTCTAGGCGCGCTTGATTGACTCGACCCACTGCTCCTATTCACGTTCGTATTAGTTCGAGGTGTCGAGTAGTTTGATTTATTTCTACTTGGAGCAGTTCTAGTATTTGTGTTCGGGCGGTTGCTACGATTTCTTTGAGGCTGCGAAACCCTCGTTCTACTCTGAGTTGGAGTAGAAGTCTTCGTGCGCGTTCCTTTTTGCATGCTGGGAGCTGATCTTGGCTGCTGAGCTGGTCTACTCACATCTCTAGGAGACTTGTAAGAACTCGGAGTAGATGTTCGACTCGTAGGCTGAGTTTGGTTCGTTCCTCTTGCACGGGAAGCAGATCCCGAAGAATTATTACTGGATTCGGGTCTTAGACTTGGGTTATTTACACGGTTTGTACTATTTGAAGTGTTGCCCATTTTATCATTTTTTTGATAAGATGCTCTTCCTGATCCGGCATACGAGCTAACCTCTCGTTCGCGCGTCATTTTCGATTCTTTTCCCAATGGCTGAGCTTTTTGGGCTTTTGAACCAGCCAGATCATACTTTGAGCTTGCTGACTCGCGACTCATTTTAGAGTACTTAGTGGCTGCGATATTAGAATTGCTGTTAGCTACTAATTGCTCTTTTCTGTTTTTCAAATCATAAGAGTTATTTGGGCTAGATCCACTTGACATTTCTCGTCTATCTTTTATGACTTCGTTTTGTAAAACCACATTGCGATTACTAGCTAAGCCAGTGCTTTCAAGTGTTTGCCTATTTTGAATCCTTGAGTCGCGAACATCATTTGCAACATTGCCGGAAAATCCTGAGTTTCCGACCATTCCAGTTCTGCTATTCACAACCTGTCTTGAATTGTTGTTCCAATCATTATTGTTCCCCCAACCAGAACCATCGAAGTATCCATTCCGATATCCATTCCAATAGCCGTCTCTGTATGGATTGTAACCAAATCCATAAGGATAATACCCCATCCCTCCATAAAAGCCATTCATGTATGGGCTGTTATTGAAGTAAGGATTGTTCCAGGCGTTCCACGAACAATAATTGTTGAATCCCCAAGCAGGATATCCCCAACCTTGGTTGAATCCTGCATTCCATCCAGACCAAGAGTTGTATCCTACTGACCACCCTGCCCGAGGATATGGATTCCATGCCGACCAACCGTAATTCCTGTAAGGATCAATAAAGAAGGGGTCATAGTAGCCGAAACCTGCATTGCTCTGATCAAACCTCCTAATTCTGGAAGCATATGATTCATCATAATAATCACCTTCAGCGTAGGTTGTGTTACCATAGAAGTTATTCACTGTTTCGGCATTACCAGTAGATTCATTCTCTACCACTTCACTTTCCACATTTCTCTGCGATTCAGCATATGCCCGCTCTGCATTTGGGTTTTGTTGATCGTCAACTTCGCGACCAATGCTATAATAATCGCCTTTGACATTATTATCTGGGCTTTTGTAATCTTCTCCACTTACCTCTTGAACTGAGTTGAAGTCTCCACCGTTTTCAAGAGCTCTGTCAGCAGATGAGTAATAGATGTCATCCGTTTCAGTACTTACAAAACGCTGGTTGTTGCATCCCGATGAAACTGTTGCTATAAATAAAAGGATTGCTAGAATGTGATTAATACTTTTCATAATCAATGATTTTCAGATACTATTACGAATACCATACCAAAGTTTGTTAAACCAGCTTTTGCAGGTATTTACTGCAAAGTACATTAAATCAACTTCAATAAAAAAGCAGAAGATGACCTCCGTTGTATTTCTACTTTTGACCCTCAATTAAGAAGGTAGAATGGCAAAACTGACGAAACGAGAGGATAATTACTCTCAGTGGTATAATGAATTGGTAGTGAAGGCAGATCTTGCCGAAAACAGTGAAGTAAGAGGCTGCATGGTGATAAAGCCATATGGCTATTCCATTTGGGAGAAAATGCAAGCCGCTCTAGACACGATGTTTAAGGACACAGGTCACTCCAATGCGTATTTCCCTCTATTTGTTCCCAAGTCCTTATTCGAAGCTGAGGAGAAAAATGCTGAAGGGTTTGCAAAGGAGTGCGCAGTTGTGACCCATTATCGACTTAAGAATGATCCAAATAAGCCAGGCAAGCTAATCGTTGACGAAACCGCAAAGCTTGAGGAAGAATTGATTGTACGTCCTACAAGCGAAGCAATAATTTGGAAAACATATAAAAACTGGATTCAGTCATATCGGGATCTTCCAATTCTAGTCAATCAATGGGCTAATGTTGTTCGTTGGGAAATGCGAACGAGGCTTTTTCTGCGAACTGCTGAGTTTTTATGGCAAGAGGGCCATACGGCTCACGCCACGAAGGAAGAGGCAATTGCTGAAACTGAGCAGATGATTCGAGTTTATGCCGAATTCGCGGAAAAATTCATGGGTGTACCTGTAGTTCAAGGATTGAAAACACCAGCCGAAAGGTTTGCTGGTGCAGAAGAAACATATTGTATAGAAGCATTAATGCAAGACGGTAAAGCGTTGCAGGCTGGAACGAGTCATTTTTTAGGTCAAAACTTTGCCAAAGCATTTGATGTGAAATATGCTACAAAAGAGGGAAAGCAGGAATTTGTTTGGGCGTCAAGTTGGGGCGTGTCTACAAGATTAATTGGAGCGCTGATAATGGCGCATTCAGACGATTTAGGACTGGTTCTACCACCGAAACTTGCACCTATCCATGTCGTGATAATCCCAATATATAAGAGAGAGGAGCAACTTGCTGAAGTTTCTATAGTTGCTCTTGACATGAAATCTAAGCTTCAAGCCCTGGGTTTAAGTGTTAAATATGATGATAGAGACACGCAGAAGCCCGGGTTTAAATTTGCCGACTATGAAATGAAAGGAGTTCCAGTGAGAGTTGCTATTGGTCCGAAAGATTTAGAGAACGGAACAATAGAAATAGCGCGAAGAGATACTTTAGAAAAACAAACTCTGCCAATAACTGATGCTGTTAGTCACATCCAATCATTGATGGATGTTATTCAAGAAAATATTTACTCTAAAGCACTGAAGTTTAGAGCTGATAATACACATGAAGTGGACACTTATGAAGAGTTTAAACAACGTATAGAGGGTTTGGGTGGCTTCATAAGCGCACATTGGGATGGATCTGAAGAGACAGAGGAGCTTATCAAACAAGAAACTAAAGCAACGATTAGATGCATTCCAATTGATAGCAAGTCTGAATCAGGAGTCTGCATTAGAACAGGGAAGCCCTCAAAACAAAGGGTTCTTTTCGCGAAGGCTTATTAAAGGATAATTATGGAGAAATTAAAACAAAGCATAGTCGACAAGGCAGTCTTAAAACAAGATGTTTTTGCTAAAACCAAATTGTTGTTCGAGCAGTTTAAGGTCGAAATTGGTATAGTATCCAATGAAATTCATGACTTCATTACACCTTCAGATGCACGAGTGTCAGTTGAGCTAAAAACAACTGAGGCTTATGAGGTGCGCATGACATTGGCTGGTGACACTATTGTCTTTCATATGCATACCAATGTATTTACATTTCCTGAATATCATATGATACATAAAAGCCCATATGTCATGGATACCCCTGGAAACGCATATTGTGGGATTATCAATGTCTATAATTTCTTAACGGATTCCTATCGTTTTCATCGGGTTAATGATAGTGGGTATTTGGTTGCGAGGATCTTCGTTAATCGTGAAGGTCACTTTTTTGTCGAGGGTCAAGGTCAGCTAGGATTTCTTTTCAAAGACTTTGCAACTAAGGAGTTTGATAAGGAAAGCATGCGTTCTGTTATTGTTACAGCTTTGCAGCATATTATCGATTTTGATCTTTATACTCCGCCGTATCAGACCGTGAAAGAAGTCACACTTGGGGATGTGCAAGCCCAAAGTCAAAGTCTGCGACTTAAAACAGGAAAGCGCCTTGGTTTTCAGTTCGAATCTAGTGCTGATGAAGTTTCCTTTTAAAAAGTTTGGTTGTTTCTTGTTTCAGTTACAGATATAATTACATTTGCAGTCCTTTTTTAAGGATGGCCCGTTCGTCTAGGGGTTAGGACGCCAGATTTTCATTCTGGAAACAGGGGTTCGATTCCCCTACGGGCTACAATAAGTAATACTATGGCAAATCACAAGTCTGCTCTTAAGAGAATACGTCAAAACGCAAAAAGAAGCGCGTTGAACAGCTACTATCATAAAACGATGAGAAACGCTTTGCGAACTCTTCGTAGTTCTTCTGACCAAAAGGAGGTAAATGAAATGTTACCAAAGGTGTCTGGAATGATTGATAGATTGGCTAAAAAGAACATAATACATAAGAACAAAGCGGCCAACCTTAAATCAAGCATCACAAAGTATGCTACAACTTTGTAGATAGACTTTAATAAAGATTTTTGAAGGCTCTCCGATTTTCGGAGAGCCTTTTTTATTTTCACCAAGTGAAGGCAAACTCAAGTATTCCGAATAAACTGTCTATGAAGGCGTGGGCAGAGGATGATCGACCCAAAGAGAAAATGATGAAAAAGGGCAGGGGAGTACTGACAAATGCTGAGTTGCTTGGAATTCTTATTGGGTCAGGAATACAAAATGAGTCCGCGGTTGATATTGCAAAACAAATTCTTGCATCAGTAGGAAATGATCTAAACAAATTAGGTAGGTTGAGTTTATCTGATTTAAAAAAGTTTAAGGGGATTGGTGAAGCCAGGGCAATTACATTTTCCGCGGCATTAGAGATAGGCCGCAGGAGGCAGGCAACCGATTCTGAATCTGTGAAACAGATTAAATCCAGTAAAGACTCATTTGAAGTGTTATATCCATTTCTTGCCGATTTGGATCATGAACAATTTTATGTGCTTTTAATGAATCGAAGCAATAAGGTTATTGACGTAGTTAGAATAAGTCAGGGTGGTGTGTCTGGGACTGTTGCTGATGCTAAAATGATTTTCAAATCGGCTATAGATAAATTAGCAAGTAGTATTATCATTGCTCATAACCATCCTTCAGGCAACTTGAGGCCAAGTCAAGCGGATATAAAACTGACAAAGAATATAAGGGATGCAGGGCTGCTCTTAGAAGTATCTGTTTTGGATCATATTATAATCGCAGGTGAGGCCTATTTCAGTTTTGCCGATGATGGCATAATTTAGATGAATCAACTACTAATTTACTCGGATAGGCAATCTAATAGATTGCTTTACATGGCAAAAGTGCTGTCAGAAAGATGGGGTGCCAATGTGATTATAACCACAGATCTATCTACTCTCTCTGAGAATGACTTAGCCATTTATAATTATTCGTCCAATATAGAAGTCGATGTACTGAGCACTGTCCCAAGTCAATTGCTATTTGAGAAAAGAATTCAAGCCCAGGAATTGAATATTAATAGGTCGAAAGAGACTCCTTATCTGTTTTCAAACTCAGACTCCTTTCTTGGTTTTGATCCATTAGCAGCGGTGTTTTTTTTATTATCTAGGTACGAGGAGTATCTGCCTCACAGAAAGGATGAACACGATCGTTTTACTTCGGAATCCAGTATTCTATTCGAGATAGATTGTTTGCAGCGTCCATTGGTTGATTTATATCTAAATGAATTAAGGCTGGCATTATTGAGTAAGTATCCTTTGCTGGAACTAAAGAAGGGAGTTTTTAAAACCGACTTTACATTCGATATTGATCAGCTATTTTTATATGAATCTAGAGGAATTGCAAAGGCCCTTCTGGGAGCCACAAAAGATCTAGTCTTAGATCGAAAGTCCTTTGCCAAAAGAATTGATGTGAATTTTGGGGGAGCGAAGGACCCTTTGAATATCTATGAAAGATTGGAGTCGTTGGTATCCAAATCAGGGAACTCGTCTAGGTTCTTTTTTCAAGTAGGTGAGTCATCTAGATTTGATAATAATAATCCAGTGTACCTTCCATTGGTTCGAAATTCAATTCACGAAATATCGTTGAAGGCAAATATTGGTCTGCATCCGTCTTATTTCACAAGTGATGATCAAGAGCTTTTGGCCACTGAGCTTAAAAGATTAAAGAGAATTACAAATCAAGAAATCCAGCACAGTAGGCAACACTATTTAAGATTCAATTTGCCAAACACTTATCGATGGTTAGAGAATATTGGAGTTTCAAATGAATATTCAATGGGGTTTGCCGATATCAATGGGTTTAGGGCTGGTACAGCATATCCGTTCAGATTTTATGATTTGGGACGAGAAGAATACTTGGGATTAACCGTGCACCCCCTCATCTTTATGGATTTGTTATCAGTTAGGAATAATGACTCAATTGATTCATGTATTGATGAAATTATTTGTTTGGTTGAGTCAATGTCATCAACTGGAGGCGTATTTAGCACAACGTGGCATCCTGAAGCTCTAATAGGTTTTGATGTACCCATGGCATCAATGCCATTGCTAGATTACTGTTTACAAAACACTAGCGGTGAGATTGATTAAGAGACTGGACTTAGATGAAGATAGGTGGAACACCTGTGTTCTAAATTCTCCAGCTTTTCGCCATTATGCATTGACATATTTTTTAGATGCTTCTTCAGATAATTGGCAAGGTCTAATAGGTGAAAATTATAAATGGGTCTGGCCATTACCAATCAAAAGAACGATAGTCAATAAAGTTTATCAACCGCTGCTAGCTCAGCAGCTTGGCCCTTTTGGAGAGGATATGCGAAAAGAGGAGTTTGTTGAATGTCTTAATTTCATTCAAAAAAAATATTGGGGATATAATATTAAGTTCAATGAATCAGTTAGCCAGAGTTGGATAAATGATTCACAACAACATATTAACGTGGAGCTCGATTTAAAAGATTCATTTCAGACAATGGAAGCTAATTTTAATCGAAATGTGCGTTCAAATTTGAAAAAAGCAGAAAGCTCTAATGTGCAGATCTCGCGAGAATCATTTGTAACTAAAGACGTGATATCAATGTTTCAACAGGGGCGCGGAAGTGAAATTAGAATCTTGGATGATAGGTTTTATATTAATGTTGAATCAATCTATAACTCCTTTGCGAAGAGGAATGAGGCAGAAACTTGGGTTGCTAGGATTGATGGTGAAATGGTTGCTGGACTGATGCTCTTGAATACAAACGAAAGATTACTGAATTTCTTCACTGGTAGCGATCTATTATCACGAAGAACAGGTGCAATGCATTTGTTGATAGCCTCTATCATTCGGGAGTATTGCAATGGCAAATATGTTCTGGACTTTGAGGGTAGTAACAATGAGAAGCTTGCTTATTTCTACAAAAGTTTCGGAGGAGACGAGAGGGTATATTTGCAAGCTCATCAGAAATGGAATTTGCCGATATAGGATTGGTCATGCTTAGATTAACTAATTTTTCAGATAAACCCTCAGCTTTAGATCATTATTTGTGGCAATTACGTGATAAATCGATCCACTCAAACCCAGACTTATTTCGTGAAAATTTACGGAGAGTGGGAAGAGTGATTGGCTATGAAATAAGCAAGGAGCTAGAATATACTGATAAGCAAATTGAGACTCCAATGCAATCTATGAAGCAGCGAGTTTTAAGTGATTCGGTTGTTGCCATAACTATATTGAGAGCTGGTTTACCTCTTCATGATGGAATCCTAAGCGCCATACCATCTGCAGAAAATGGATTTATTTCTGCATACAGAAAGCATACTCCAAATGGAAGTTTTGAAATAGAAGTAGGTTACGTAGCATGCCCAAACTTGGAAGGCAAGGTTTTGATCCTAAACGATCCAATGCTAGCTAGTGGCAGCTCTTTTATAAATGCCCTAAGTGTACTTAAGGAATATGGTGCGCCAAAAAGAATTCATTTAGCCGCTGTTGTAGCTAGCCAAGAGGGTGTTGATAGGCTATTAAATGAACTGAAGAGTGAAGTCCGAATCTGGATTGGAGCAATCGATCCCGAAATGGATGAGAATAAGTATATAGTTCCTGGACTAGGAGATGCTGGCGATTTAGCCTTCGGTGAAAAACTACAGGCTTGATAACTGATTTTATTCAAATAGCAGGTTTGATGATTATTGCTGCTACAAAATTCATGTATGCACCCGCGGCTATATATCTTGCTGGATATTCGTTTTTCGGATCATTTTTGATTACTTCGGGTGGCGGATTTGCTGGTGTAATTTTCTTTTATAAGCTAGGAGAGGCAATATCTAGATGGTGGATAAATCGATTCCCAACAAAAAGAGAAAAAAAGAAGTTTACAAAGAAGAATAGGATTTTCATCAGTTTTCGAAATAAATATGGGTTGTATGGACTTGCAATCGTAACCCCATGTATTATATCAATACCGATTGGCTGTTTTCTTGCAGCAAAGTACTACGGAACGGATAAAAGAATGATACTGTTCTTATTTGTCTCTGTTTTGATTTGGGCCATGACTCTAACCACAATAACCTACTTAATAGGTCCAATTTTTGGATAATATTGAACACATATTTTTTGACTTGGACCATACTTTATGGGATTTCGATTCGAATAGTAGGCAAACGCTAAATGAACTATATCATGAGTTTGATTTAAGTTCATTTGGAATAGAAAAACCCGAACATTTTATTGAACGGTATATTCTGCAAAATGAAAAATTGTGGGCTATGTATCGGGAAAACCGCATATCTAAAAATAGACTAAGGAATGCGCGTTTCGAGGCAACGCTTCGTGATTTTAAAATTAATGATAAGCAGCTTTCAAAAGATATCGGAAAGGCCTATGTAGATCAAAGTCCTCACAAAACGAAGCTTAATGATGGCGCTTTATCCTTGTTGAAAACACTCAACACCAAGTATTCGTTGCACATTATATCTAATGGCTTTCAGGAGGTGCAAATGATAAAACTAAATGCAAGTGGGCTAATGCCTTTTTTTAAAAAGATTATCACTTCTGAAAAGGCTAGTGCTAAGAAACCGAATCCGCGAATTTTTGATTACGCAAATAAAGCTACTGGAGCAGAAGCAAATAAATCGCTAATGGTAGGTGACAATTACGACATTGATATTTTGGGTGCTTTAAACGCAAATTGGCGAGCTATTCATTATTCGCCAGAGGGCGCCAGCAAACATGGAGAAGTTATACGTAGGCTACCAGACTTGTTAGGTTATTTAGAATAGGTTCCAACAACGGTCTGCCCCCCTGATGAAACTTGTTCGAGAACAACATTTATGTCAACTTCTAATGGCACCAAAAGATCAACCCGACTGCCGAATTTTATAAATCCTAGCTCTTCTCCCTGTCCTACTTGCTCCCCCACCTTTGCATAATTAACGATTCGCCTCGCTACGGCACCAGCAATTTGCTTAATGAGTATTTCACCATGCTCAGGGTTCTTTACTACTATACTGTGTCGTTCATTATCGGTGGATGACTTTGGATCCCATGCCACAAGATATTTTCCTTTGTGGTATTGTGAGTAGACTACTTCACCAGATATTGGATACCAATTAATGTGGATATTAATTGGAGACATGAAAATACTGACTTGCCTCACTTTGGCTTTAAAGTATTCTTCATCGTGCACCTCTTCAATCACAACTACTTTGCCATCTGCAGGAGCAATGATACCGTCAGCCATTTGCAGCATTCTGCGGTTTGGCTTTCTAAAGAACTGAATAATAACAATCAGAATAAATGCCGAAATAAGAATTGCAAGAGGTTTAATAATCCAGAATTCTCCTGGTACGAAATACGCAAGCGAAATCAGTGCTAAACTAATTGCAATCGTGAGAGCTAATGATGGATATCCTTCTTTATGAAATTTCATGTCATTATGGTTTTGGTGCAACTAACTCAAAATAAACTATTGCTGCAGGCACTGCTAGAATCATAGCGTCAAATCTATCGAAGAAGCCACCATGTCCGGGTAAAAATTTCCCAGAGTCTTTAACATTTGCTGCTCGTTTAAGCCTTGATTGAAATAAATCTCCAAGTGATCCAAAGACAATACATGTTGCTGCGAATCCGATCATTATTAGGCTTGATGGCATATTGGTCACGTAGCTTAATCCGAAGCCCGCCAACAATGATGAGATTAGTCCTCCTATACTGCCTTCCCAGGTTTTGTTTGGTGACAACCGCTCAAAGAGTTTTGTGCGGCCAATTTTTCTACCAACTAAGTAAGCCCCAGAGTCGTTGATCCAGATTAGCGCGAATAGTGAAATGGTCATCCATTCTGTTGGTAAATCATTTCGATATTCCATGAAATAGGCAATTCCTAAAAATGGAACTGCTACAAAAATAGAAGACCAAATAGTTGAGGAAACAACCTGAAATGGCTGATCATTCTGATTGAAAAGCTCCCTTATTTTAACAATTAATGATACCAATAAAACTAAAAGTATTGGGAAAGAGTGAAAAGTTGATTGAAACCAAAGGTTATAAAACTGGTATACCAGAATCAAGTAAACCAAAATGGAGGCGACCTGAAGGACATGAGTCTTGGTTTTAGCCAATAGACCGTGTATTTCACGCAAAGTGAATAAACCAAGTATGGAATACAAAGTGAAGGCTATTCTTCGATCATCGAGGTAAAGCGGCCCTAGGATTAGAACTACGAAAACAATGGAAGATAAAGTTCTAGTTACTAAATTACTCAAGAGAAGCTGTCTATAATGGATTCAAGATCAACAAAAACAAGATCAATCACAATTATACAAGTAATCTTTCCTATGATGGGTTTCTAGTCTTTGACTTAATAGTTTCTTCTGAAGACGTTTTCTCGGATGTGTCCTCCTTCTCAATTGAAGCCGCAATTTCTTCAGTTTCAGTTAAATCTTGTTTTCCATTCTTTACATCGACAGCTGGTTCAGTTGAATCCCCCTCATCATGAATTAATGGTTCTTCACTTTTGTCAAAGTTTCGTTTGCCAAATATGGTTACCATATCCTCTTTGAAAATCACCTCTTTATCCAGTAATAACTCGGCTAACTGATTTAATTTGTCACGATTATCTCTGAGAATTTTCAATGTTCTCACGTATGCTCCATCAATGATGTTTTTAACCTCTTGATCTATTATTTCTGCGGTTTTCTCACTATACGGTTTACTGAATGAATATTCACTTTGGCCGCTGCTATCATAGAAACTGATATTGCCAATTTTTTCATTCAAGCCGTAAACTGAAACCATAGCGTAAGCCTGCTTTGTTACTTTTTCTAGGTCCGATAATGCTCCGGTAGATACTTCTCCGAAAACTATTTCTTCTGAGGCTCGCCCACCCAAGGCTGCACATATTTCATCCATAATTTGCGCCTTGGTAGTCAATTGTCTTTCTTCTGGCAAGTACCAAGCCGCTCCCAAGGATTTTCCTCTTGGCACAATCGTCACTTTAACCAGAGGCGAAGCATGTTCTGTTAACCAACTTACTGCCGCATGACCAGCTTCGTGATAAGCGATTGCCTTCTTTTCTTTCGGAGTTATAATTCGGTTTTTCTTCTCAAGTCCAGCAACTATTCTATCGACAGCGTCAACAAAATCCTCTTTCTCTACTTGTTTTTTCTTTCGCCTGGCAGCAATAAGAGCTGCTTCGTTGCATATGTTAGCTATGTCTGCACCTGAAAAGCCAGGAGTTTGTTTCGCGAGGAATTCCACATCAACTTTGTCGTCCAATTTTAATGGTTTGAGATGCACTTTAAATATTTCGGTTCGTTCATTCAAATCCGGCATGTCAACATGAATTTGCCTATCGAATCGTCCAGGCCTTAGTAGGGCACGATCCAAAATGTCTGCCCTATTCGTAGCAGCCATAATGATTACACCACTATTAGTTCCAAAACCATCCATTTCAGTCAATAACTGATTGAGTGTGTTTTCGCGTTCATCGTTAGCTCCTTGAGCCATGCTTTTTCCTCTAGCGCGCCCAATTGCATCGATTTCATCAATAAAGATTATCGAAGGAGCTTTTTCCTTGGCTTGCTTAAATAAATCTCGAACTCTTGAAGCACCGACCCCTACAAACATCTCAACGAAGTCACTTCCTGAAAGCGAAAAGAAAGGAACCTGAGCCTCACCAGCGACAGCTTTTGCGAGTAAAGTTTTTCCAGTACCTGGAGGCCCTACTAGTAGCGCTCCCTTTGGAATATGTGCACCCAATGCGGTGTACCTGTCTGGGTTCTTGAGAAAATCTACTATTTCTTCGATTTCTTCTTTTGCCTCTTCTTGACCGGCCACATCTTTGAAAGTAACCTTAACCGATGTGTTTTTATCGAAAAGGACAGCTTTGGATTTTCCAATATTGAAAATTTGACCACCTCCTCCTCCAGGGCCACTCATTCTTCGCATAATAAAGATCCAAATTCCTACCATGATTAGTATGGGAAGAAGAAGGCTTAACCATCCGTCACTCCAATTTGTCCGATTCTCATATTCAGCCGAGATACGTTCATTTTCAGGTAAAGATTCTTGTGCTTGATTTAGCTTGTCTTCAAATATTTCTGCAGGTGGAATATCCATCTTATAATGAGGGCCGTAATTTGTCATTTGTCCAAATCCCTTCTCGCGTACTTCTTGATATTTCTCTTTTTCTAGAGCATCACTTTTAATATAGATTTCAGCAAAATTCTCGTTTCGAATGACTTTTATTTTAGCCACCTCACCTTGCATCAGCATGGTCTCTTCAAATTCACTGTAGTCTACCGATTTTAAGCCGCCACTAAAACTTATCAATAGCTGCATTATGAGCACTCCGGCAATTACAACGTAAATCCAATATGGATTGAATGGTTTGTTTTGAAGCGGGTTTTTAAGCTTTGACTTTTTCGCTGAGTCCTTCTTGTCGGCTCCTCTATTCGTATTATTTTCACTCATCTTCTCTATTCCTTCTTCTTATTTCTGTAACTCTTTAAGTTCAATCTTAGCATCTGCCCACAACTCTTCAAGGGCATAATGCTCCCTTTTTTCTTCTAAAAACACGTGAACGATTACGTCTACAAAATCTATTAGAATCCATTCGGACTGTGTTCTGCCTTCAATTCTTTTAGGCTTGTCATTAAGTATCTTATGCGTCAATTCACTCACTGATTCAGCAATGGCATCAACCTGAGTGTTTGATGATCCATGGCAGATTATAAAGAAATCACAGAGCGAATTGTTTAGTGATCTTAGATCTAATAAACTGATATTCTGTCCTTTTTTCTCATGTATTGCGCTGACAATTACATCTGCCAATTTTTCCGAGTTGGACTTCAAATTAACTTTCGACATTCAAGTTTTTAATCAATTATCAAAGATAAACAATCAAATACCGTCCTTTGTGCTAAGGCAAACCCTTGGTTTTAGCAGATTATGAACGGTAATATTATACGTCTATCGGTTGTGGATTCAACCAACATTTATACCACCAATTTATTGAGCCAAACTGACATTGTTGATTGGACGGTAATTTGCGCTGAAGAACAAATTGCTGGCAAAGGTCAGCGGGGAAAAAGTTGGGAAAGTAGGAAGGGAGAAAATTTGCTTTGCTCAATTGTTTACAGGCCGAAAACAGTAACTATTCAAAGTCAATTTTTGATTTCGATGGTCACGTCCATCACGGTTGTTGAACTCTTAGAATCATATGGTCTCAATCCTGCAATTAAATGGCCGAATGATATATTAATACGTGGTCAAAAGATTTGCGGATTGTTAATTGAAAATCAATGGTCAAAAGATTTAATAGAGACGAGTATTATTGGAATTGGTATCAACGTGAACCAAGTTGAATTCCCAACTTTCGAATGGCCAGCTACCTCTATAGCGATTGAGCTGGGAGTAGAAACAAATCTTCAGTCAGTATTAAAAAGGCTAATGATGTTAATAGAAGAGAATGTTTTTAGCATAAGTAATGGAAGCTCATTAATCATCAATAAGTACACAGAAAAGCTTTTTGGCATAGGTCAGCAAGTGACTTTCTTACTAGACAATAAGCTTATTGAGGGCCGTTTCTTAGGTGTAAATCAAAAAGGGGCCATCCAGATTGATGCAGGTTATGGGGTTAAATCATATGTAAATGGAGAAATCAGGCTTGTGAATACTTTGCCTTGATTTCAGTCCCAAGGTGATTTAGGAAATTTGTCAATGGACCTTTCAGCATTGTGCCCAAAAACGAATTTACCTCAGCATCAAATTGGGCAGAAAGATCGGTGACGTCATCATTATTCTGAAGGTCCACGATTAGTTTGAATGTGAATGGTTTTTCAGTATTGCTTTTGAATACAACCCTATTTGAATCAGCGCTTTCAAGTATCAAGTAAATCGCTGCTAACCCCTTTATTTTAAATGAACATGATTGGTCATCTGCTTTCCAATCCTCTATTCTCTCCTTAGGCAGGATTTCAATTAAGTTTTTTGGATCACTCAAAAAGCTTGAAATTAATGCGCTTGAGTCAGAAACTTGGAACGTGTCACTTTTGAAAATTGCCATTGATGAATGCTCTATTTTGAAGGTGACCAAGCCGCAGGATTGTCTCGCCATTGTTTAAGCGATTCTAAGTCCTTCTCTTGAATGAAATTAGCTTCTTTAGCTTTTTCTAGCAATGTATCATAATCACTGAGTGTTACTAGGGGACACTTGTGATCTAAGAAGTTTTGGCGTGCTTGATCAAAGCCATATGTGAAAATTGAAACCATTCCCTTAACAATACATCCCTCATTGCGCAAAGCATCTACGGCAATTAAGGATGAATTTCCAGTAGATACAAGGTCTTCAATTACAATTACTGATTGGCCAGATTCTAAAACACCCTCAATTTGGTTTTGAGCACCATGGCTTTTAGATTTTGGTCTTACATAAACTAGAGGTAAACCTAAATCCTGGGCGACTAAGGCTGCTTGGGCAATTCCACCCGTGGCTACTCCTGCTATGACATCTGGTCGTCCAAAGTTTTCATCAATTGTCTTTACAATCTCTTGTCGAAAGAATGTTCGAATTTTAGGATAGGACAAGGTTTTTCTGTTGTCACAATAAATCGGGGATTTCCAACCTGAGGCCCATTGAAAAGGCTCATCCGGTTGCAGAGAAATCGCTTTGATTTGCAGTAAAAACTCAGCTACTTTGTGCGAAGAGTTAAAGCTATAATTCATGATTCAAAAGTATAAGTTTTTCATCAGTGATTCGTTTGTTCTATTGTCCGATTCAGAGGTGAATTTGGACGAAGAGTATCAAGTAAAATCATTTAGTAATGATGAGGAAATTCTTCAGTTTGTATTTGCACATTTTGATTCATTGAATCTTGAAAATAACATCGTTTTAACTGTGAAGGACCTGAGTTTTTGTGTTACAAAAATTTGGGCAAAATATCGGCTGATTGAAGCCGCTGGAGGTTATGTGTTAAGAAATAAAAACTTTGTTCTAATGATCCACCGTTTAGGTTCGTGGGATATGCCGAAGGGTAAAGTTGAGAAGGGGGAGACAATTGAAAGTGCGGCTATTCGCGAAGTTGAAGAGGAATGTGGGGTTAGTGATTTGCGAATTGAATCAGATCCATTCGTAACGTTCCATTTATACCATCACAAGGGCAAGACGGTGATAAAGAAGTCTTATTGGTTTCGAATGATTTCAAATTTCAAAGGGAAACTTAAACCACAGACGGAAGAGCATATTGAGTTGGCTGAATGGGTTGGTTTGCCAATTAAGGATGAGATACTGTCGGGATCGTATTCCTCAATTAGGGAAGTGGCTCATCATTTTTCCGTTTGATGATCATATTCAGGTTCATTCACCTCGGGAGGTTGTAGCTTAAATGGCATCATCTTGTTTGGATGCTTTTCATTCCAAATTTTGGCAAAGGATTTTTCAATTCGAGCACCGGGTGGTGGGGTTGGTGAGTTGATTACTTTGAGCTCTTCATCCAAGAAAAAGTATGTTGGGAAAGCCCTTAACTCATACTTTTCGATGACCTTGTCAGGCGATCCTATCTTCCCGAAAAACCAATTGAAGTCGTGTTTTCCCGGGATTTCCCTTAACCGTTTCAAAGATTCTCCTGTACTAAAGCTAAACATTGCAATATCAGCCCCATATCCTTCCCTAAGGACTTTCATTAAGCTCATTTGCCGGAGTGTTTCAGAATTGAAATTGTCAAAAAATTGGATGTAGATATAATAACCTTCGTATTCACTTATACGATATAAATTCCCAACCACATCAGCAAAAATGAAATTAGGTACTCTCGTGCCTGGGGCTAATCTCATCAAAATTGATTGTGAACTATTTGCTACGTTTAAGATTTCAGCACTTGTTGTCTTATGCTTGATTGAATCTAGAATTATATCAATTGCCGAAAGTTTATAGGTTCTCTTCCTGCCTAATTCAAACAAGCCTGTAACCATCAGTAATTCTAGGTATTCAGGCTTTTGTAAATATTCGTCAATAGAGAGGTACATACGCATTTTTCGCTCATCACTTTTTCTAATAGCCGACTCGAGACTATCGCTATATGGGTAAACAGAATGGGGCTCAACATATCCATTATAGAATAGATCGAATGCATTTGCAAAGCTTAGTTGATCATAGGCAGGTGCGAAGTCTTTAAAATAGAGGTTGTAAACCTTTGCTTTGGAATGTCGAGTAGTTAGTTCAAATTCCGCCATTCTAAAATGTTTGTAAGACTGGAAATAGGGGTCGTTAATTTTGTCGTATAAGCTGTCAATAATTGTGGCAAAAGAATCCGCGAAGTGTCGGATGTTGCCGGCACTGCGGAGATTATAACTATTACTGGTATTGTCTATGAAGAAGCCGTTTAAGTCCTTTTCAAGTTTGGTGATGTTGTAGTTTAGCTTGCTATTCGCCTCAAAAATCTCCGGTTGCACGAATACGTCTTTGGCTGGATTAAACCGATCCATTTCAATTGGTTCAGGTAAAACCAATGTGTATTGATCACCTGGGACCATAAAAAGATGTGAGTTTACCTTACCGATTTTTACTAAGTACAGGCCTGTCTGTTTTATGTCGATCGTAAATTTAAAATTGCCGTCTTCACCGATTTTTTGCGAATCCAGGGCGATACTTTTAAAAGTGAATAGGTCTTGATATTGATGAATTTCAATTTCTTTTCCTCGGTAATAGAATGCGTTTCCTTGCACTAGAGTTTTTTCAGCTAGAGCATTAAAAGTTGTAGCAAGAATTACAATAAATACTAGGACAATTCGAATCATATTGAGATGTTCATTTTTGATGGAATGAACTGACTTACATCACCACCATTCTTGTATATCTCACGGATAATGCTTGAATTTATTGCGGCGTAAGCTGGATTGCAAAGCATAAACACCGTTTCAATATTATTGTCAAGTGCATGATTCATGTGACCTATCTTACTCTCATATTCGAAATCAATGGAGTTTCTTAGGCCGCGCAAAATGAAGGAACAATCATTCTTCTTACAAAAGTCTACTGTGAGCCCTTCGAAGCTTCTCACTTTTACTTTGGGTTCCGCTGTATAGACATTTTCAATCCAGCTTAACCTTTGTGCCATTGTGAATTGGGATGTTTTGGTTGAGTTTGTCCCAATTGCGATTATAATCTCATCAAAAAGAGGCAACGCTTTTTCTATTACCGAATAGTGACCTAATGTAAAGGGGTCAAAGCTTCCAGGAAAAACAGCATTTCGTGTCATGTCTTAAGTCCAAAAAATGAAAATCGAACTTCACCATATGTTCGATGTTCAAGATAATTCTGATGATTAGCAAAGCTATTTGATTGCCGATGCTCTAAAACTAAAACTCCCGAAGGTTTCAATGCAGTTTTCAACACTTGTTCTATTAGCAAAGGATAATCATTGTAGTCATAGGGGGGGTCTGCGAACACAAAATCAAAGCTTAACTTATTTCGCTTTAACCACTTAATAGAGTCACTTTTAGTTGGTTTTATAGAATCAAATCCGAACTCTGAGGATATTTTTTTAATCCAGCTGACAGACTTTATATTCAGATCGACACACCTTATCTCCTTACAACCTCTAGAAGCGGCTTCGAGTGAAATTCCAGCAATTCCTGCAAATAGATCTAGCATGCAACATTCTTTCCATTCCAACGAATGGTCTAGGATATTAAACAAAGATTCCTTTGCATAATCTGTTGTAGGACGAGCAGGGATGTTTGAGGGAGCACGATAACGTCTTCCTTTATGACTGCCACTAATTATACGCAAAGTAGCTGATGAGTTAGATAGTCAAACTCGGCTAATGATCTGTTATGCAGTTTTGTGCTAATATCTATCCCATTCATTGGCTCCGAAATTTTAATTCGTTTCCAATATGCATTCAAAACATTCCATGTTTCATCGCCATTTTCGATTTCACCTGAAAGCAATAAGTCGATTTTTTCGCTATCAAAACCAAGCACCTCGGCTACGTATAATATGTAGTAGGCAATGTCCTCTTTTCCTGTTTGATAAAATGAGTTGGACAAAATCAAATTTCTGTTTTCAAATGCAATTATTGAGACATGATCATTCTCAATATGAGCACATAATCTATTCGTGAGTATCGACTTTTTAAGAGTTATTAAACCTTCCTCTATTCGTGGAGCTATGTGAGGTAAGAAGGTGCTATTTGGAAAGTGCTTTTCTATATCAGAAATGATTCTTTTCGCAACAGCGTATTGAACAGCTGTTTTTCCAGAAACAAGCTCGTGATTTAGAAGCTGAGAATTCGTTTCGTCAAGTTCATTGGTCAAGGAAAAGGATTCACTATCAGCAATGAATCCAGCACCAATAGGAGCAAGGTGGTAATTATTTGATACTACCGAAACAATCGTTTGTTCAAAGTCTGAGGATAGGTAGGGGTGGTTTTGAACTATACTTTCTATGCTGTTACTCTTAGAATTCAGGCTAAGAGGATATGCAGCGAATCCCGTAATAAGATTTTTGGATTTATGATACCAAGATGCTTTCAAGGTACTAGTAGCTACCTCAAGCAACAAGATGTAATTTGAAGCTGGTTCGTCCGAGAAGGTTAAATCAAAGTGTTCGGATGAAAGTTCAGTTATTCCAGTTGAATTATTCCCAGTTACCATTGGTTTTTGGATCAGTCAATGAGCCTACCATTCGCGGGTCTGATTTGTCAAAAGGCGCGCCATCCTTAGCTCTAAAGACTGGTACTTTCGCTCCTGAGCGTTCAATCATATTGGCTTCCAATTCGAACTTACCATCTCGTGTGAATGGGACAAATGGCAATGAATCAACGTCAAATGAATGAAGTCGGTCATCAGTATGGCGCTCTCCAAATAAACTGTCATAAACAGATACTTGCAACGTATCTCGAGTAACGAAACCTGAATCGATAGCATTTTCCTCTGTCATTCCATCAGGTACTTCTCCAAATGCTTTAATCACATATAATGAATCTGAATTTATAAAATTCACTAAAGAATCCATACTGCCTGTGTATCGCTGGTATTTCGCCTTGTAAGCCAATTCTGCAGTTCTTATGTCCTTCAATCTTTGGACAACATGCTCGTATCGCGCTTCTTTTTCATTTTGAAAGTCAATTGGCACCTTAATAGATTGATAATCGGCATATGCTAAAACAATAATAAGGACACCCAGGCCAATACTAAATGCAAGTCGGAGCATTTTACTTAACTGGGACATAGAGGCGATTAAACTCACGACACCAGCAACTAACAGCGCAAATGCACCTAACATGAATGCGCCATTTTGTTCTGTTGATATTCCATTTAGAATCACGATAATTCCTGAAAGCGTCAATAGAACGGGAAACCAAATTTTCTTTAATAAATCCATACTTGTATTAGTGTTTGACAGACGGGCAAATCTACACTTTTTACAAAGTGAGAAAAGCGGAGTTTGTTAGCATTAGATTAACTCTATTTTGCGGTTGAAATGAAGATGCAAAGTCAGTTTGTTAAAGAGGTTTCGGGGAAGATTGATTTGCCGTTAAATAAAGATCAGCTCTCAGCACTGTCTCGGATTTATGATTTCTTATTTACTGGGGGCGCCCAATCGGCATTTATACTCAAAGGATATGCGGGAACAGGTAAGACCACATTGATGGGGGCATTGATACGCTGGCTTCACTCGGTTAATAGGAAAACAGTGTTGATGGCCCCGACTGGGCGGTCAGCAAAAGTTTTGTCTTCACATTCAGGATACCCAGCATCTACCATTCATAGACGTATTTATACAGTTAAGCAAGATGATTTTGGTAGAATGCGAATGAACCTTGTTCACAACCAGAGCGAGAAAACAATATTCATAGTAGATGAAGCATCGATGATCGGAGACGGCACATTCGGGGAAAACTTTTCAGATCGCTCGTTGATGGCAGATTTATTTGAATATGTGTACTCTGGAAATCGATGTCGGCTTATACTAATCGGGGATAATGCCCAATTGCCGCCAGTAGGCATGGATGAAAGTCCAGCACTAGATCCAATTAAAGTTAAAGCGGTACTTGGTGGGCCAGTATTTCTATCTGAGTTGACGTCGGTCGTCAGGCAAGATGAAGATTCTTTGGTTTTATCAAATGCTACCCGTATTCGAAATCAAATAAGAACGGGTCAATTCGCTGACCTTAAAATTCATGTTGACCGACATTCCGATGTTCGAAAAATTCCGATGGAAGAACTCGAGGATGAATTGATGAGTTGTTTTGATCGACACGACTCGAATCAATCGATTATTGTCACTCGATCAAATAAAGATGCATTTCAGTTTAATATGCAAATTCGGAATCGGATTTTTGATCGAGAATCGGAAATAGAACCTGGTGACAGAATAATGATTGTGAAAAACAATTATTTCTGGAAAATTCCAGGCCGAAGACAGAATTTTCTTGCAAATGGGGACATGCTATTAGTAGATCGAGTTGTGGGAATAACCGAATTTGGTCCATTTCGCTTTGCAGAGTGCTTTGTGCGTTTAGCCGATGAGCAGGTTGACTCATTTAACCTCATCGTATTACTTAATTCCATTGAGTTTCAAGGACCGTCTATACCTACAAAGGAGCTTTTTTCAATTCGAGAGGAAATGATAAACTCCGGTGCTCTTGATTCATCTGAGGCTCGAGAAAAGTTTTTCCAAAATCCGTATTTCAATGCTGTTCAGATTAAATATGCGTATGCAGTAACTTGTCATAAAAGTCAAGGTGGACAATGGGACAATATATTTGTGTATCAAGGTTATTTGACCGAAGACATGCTTGACCTTGGCTATTATCGATGGTTGTATACCGCGATAACTAGGGCAACGAAAAAACTGAATCTCGTTGGTTTTCATGAAAAGTTTATTGATTGAAAACATAGTTTACTTGTTTGTCAATTGAAAAGAAAATGATGAATTACAATTTTGACTAGCAGTGTCTTAAATTCGCAGGAGAATTAATGAAAAGCTTAGCAAGACTTATTGTAAAATTATCTGGTTGGAAGGTGGAAGGAACTTTTGGTCCTGAGCTGCGCAACTGCATAATAATAATAGCTCCGCATACCAGTCAGTGGGATTTTATATTTGGTGTTTTAGCAAGAACTATTTATCGAATAAAGGCTAAATACTTAATTAAGAACTCCTTTTTCAAACCAGGAATTGCTTGGTTTTTTCATGCTACTGGCGGTATCTCTGTAGATAGAAGTAAGAAAAACGAGCTTACTGATAGATTGAAGGAAATGTTAAGTAGAGGTGAGGAATTGAAAATTGCTTTTACCCCGGAAGGCACTAGGTCAAGAGTTGATCGTTGGCGTACAGGGTTTTACTGGACTGCAATTGATACAGGATTACCAATAGTTGCACATTTCATTGACTACAAAACAAAAACAGTTGGCCAATTTCCGCCATTTATACCAAGCGGTGATTGGGAAGTTGACAAGCAGCATTTTGAAAAACTATATGCTGATGCAAGCGCATGCCATCCAGAAAATTTTAATCAGAAGTTTTAAAGAAAATCACTAGTCATTTTCAGCTCTCCTTTTGGAGTTCATAATTTGCCCCGAATTCCATTCTCCTTCTTCCTGCTTAGCTAGCCTTAGTTCGGCTTTTGTTTCATTTTCCTTTAATGAAACCTCCACGTACTGAGGTGCTTTTTGGTTAAATGGTATGTCGATACACGTGTGGTCGTCATCGCTTAAACATATTGTTGTTTCCCCCATTTCAGGAGAAACCAAATAACTATGCACAGAATTTATTTGGCAAATTGTAGGATTTCCATCATTGACCGTTACAACGAATGCGGAGTCCTTTTCCTTTTTTGAAATTCGATAAATGATGACCTCCATGTATTTCTCCGCCAATTCTTCTAATTCTAGTTTTGTTGGAACTCGAGTTATTTCACCTGAATTTTGGTCAATCAAATATTTATGTTTTTCCAATTTTGCTTTGTCAATTGCATTGGCCTTTGCCCGTTTTGCGTCTGAGGGGTTTTGATAGTCACCTTTATACCAATCTTCTTTTGAAACCGTTCCATAGCTATAAAATAGAATCGAATCTTCAGCGGAAAAAATCGGAAAAAAATCGTTCTGATATTGGATATATGCACTTTCCCCAAAAGAGAATCCCCAAACATTAGTGATCTTTCTATCACTTTCATTTAGCCGAATGGTTATAGACTCTGAGCCTTCCCAAGCAGTGCCCTCTCTACTGGATTTCTCAATGTAAAATTGGTCCGTGCCTTTAGGTGAATTGTTGAAAAACTCTAAATGACCTAAATAAATGCCTTTCAAAAGAGTGTTTTCTTGGGATTGACCTATGTAAAAGAGGCTTATAAGGACTATGGATATTAAAAACTTCACGAACTCGAATTTAGCCTGTTTTAATTACAATATGGATTCTTTGCTGAGATATTGTATGAAACCATATTTGTCCCTAAGTTGGAATTAGCATTTTTACAAATTGATTACTAATCATAAAATATTTCTATGGCGAGAAGATTAAGGTTGATGTTTCTTGTTTGTATCTGCCTGCTAATTGGTTGGCTGATTGGATATTTTCAGATCCCGTATATACAAGAAAAACCAGAATTTATGTTTGGTTTTTTACTCTGCCTATCTCTTCTAGGGCTAATCTATGCATTACGAAAATTGAATTTGCTAAAGGCATCTGTGTCAGTCTCTCCCTCAAATAAGATTGCTTTTGTATTTCTAACGTTATCTGCTCTTCTGCTCTTATTATCATTCGCAACTGTAGGTTGGAACCATCAACAAACACAATTGCTATCTCTTAACCTTGACAACGAAACTAAAAGACTGGAAGAATTAAATGATAATGCATCTTTCGAAGTGATAAAGTCTACGAATGAGCAAATCGCAATGATTTTGGAAATAATCCAAAATGAGCTGTCGATGGATAGTGCTGACGGAATTTCTGAGTCTACAATAGATAGATTGGGTGCAATTAGCAAGTTACTAAAACCGAGAAAGATTTTTGATAGGAATTCTGATAGCTTGAAAATCCTCAGTCCAGAGCGAGGTTTGCTATTGCTCAATCTGGTTCATATGGATATAGATTCCTCTTCCCTTATGAAGATAAAACAGAAGGTGACGTTTGAAGCTGCAGGTCTTGAAAGTGCTGATCTAAGTTCGTTAGACTTGAGTTGCATTAATCTTTCAAGAGCTGACCTATCCCATTGTCAATTAATAGAATCAAATTTTCATCACGCAAATCTCGAAGGCGCAAATTTTGAGAAATCGGATCTTACAAAGTCTTGTTTTAACGGGGCTAATCTAACTCGGGCTAACATGAAATGGGTAAATGCCAGCTCAGCTGATTTTGTAGGTGCTGTTTTGGATGGGGCCTTCCTAAAAGACTTTAGGGCTGTTGCCTCTAACCTGAATTATTCTAGTATCAAGTGGGCTAATATGTATAACGCTCAATTTGATCATACTCAATGTACTAAAGTCGATTTTAAAGGATCAGATTTGAGCAGGACAAATTTTGAAGGAGCTAATCTGAAAGGGGCGAATATGGTTCGAGTTATTCTAAAAGAAGCACACCTTGGCAACTCGGAATTGGATCAAGTTAGAGTCAAAGACAATGATTGGTTTATCAGTGGCTATAAGAACAATGTTTCGGGAATATCTGATATCGAGGACCATTACAACTTAGTTGCTGACTCAGGATCAACTAGCAAGTTTTTATTGAAGCTGAAAGACTAGTTTAAGGGTGTTTCGTGCAAAAGATGATTCAGTTTTTTGACGAATCGGTTAATGACATCATCAGATTCTTCAAATGGCCTGAAACCAATTTTAAATGACCAGCTGTAGTGGGATTGTAAATCATTCATGTACTCGGATAATAGGGTATTAGTCCAGATGGTCTTTTCGTGAATACCGTATTTAAGTTTCAATTCCTTACCAATTTCTTGCCCCCACTCGTTGTTTATTATGTCAACATAGTTGTCCATAGGGTTTTTGTCTTTATCAACCAGCTGGTCAGGACTGAAATTTCCAGATAGTAATTCAGACATGTGAAATCGTTCATGAGCATCCGCAATGTAATCGGCCATTTGTTCTGAGATACAAGATGTAACCAGAGCCTGTGCTGTAATGTGATTAAAGGTGTTTATGAATCCTTTTTCAGTTGTATCTCGATATTCCAATTCTGCCAAGTCTTCAGGATATATATTCTCGACACAGTTTTCAGCAAGGTCATAGAAGGCAACATCACCTTCACCATAAAGCTCAGGTTTTCTCCGAGCCATGGCCGAAATGAATTTCAAATGCTGTCGTTCTTTCACAGCGTATGGCGAGTGCCATAGAAGGTGAATTTTGTCAAAAATGTCCCCATCCCTGGCATTTCTAAAATCACCTTCATTAATCCCTGAATCTAGGATGCTTGTCACTCTAACCCCGTTGCTGCAATGAATGAGTTGAACATATTTAAAGTTTTCGTTTCCGTAAGTTATATCAATAACCTCCTTTAATTCATTAAGATCATTAAATCGAGAGGCTAGAAGAGCTTGGTTCATATAACCATACTTAGAAGCAATCAGATCTCGATTTTCATTCCGGCATTCCTCATAAATCACGTCAAATGTGATTGCATTGAGGTCAGTCTGATTACAACTGGAAATACACAAAACCAAGCCGATAAGAGTAATCCCCCTAGTCATCGCATTTTGCTGCTGATATGTACAATTCACCAAGATTGATGGAAACAAGAATAACCAAACGAACCTTATGTCTGACATTGGCTAACTTCGGAGTTAGAATTCGAAATTTTTTTTGAAGAAAATCAATACATATCGATCATTACTAGTATTCATTGTGCTTTACCCTTCATTGCATTCAATTGCGCAAGATGTGAGTTCGATGAATATTCCGTTTTTAAAAACCCAACCAATAATTGATGGTGACCTCAGCGATTGGAAAGCAGACGCTTATTCTGATGGAACTTGGGACTTGAGTCGAGTGAAAAAAGCGGAATGGTATGACCCAAAGCGAAATAAACTAACTAGACAAAAAGAAGAAGATACAACCAGCATTGACCTGGCAGGCGATTATTACATGGCTTGGGATTATGATTATTTATACTTTGGAGCGACTGTAATTGATAACAAGAACGATGTGACGGAATCAAATCATGAGCCAAAAAGATGGTATTATAAAGATGCAATCGCATGGTTTTTGGAATTCCCTCAAGATACTCTGCCAGAGAAGTTTATGGATGGAGATCACGCCTTTGCCTTTATTGCTGATACCACATACCCCGATTATGGTGCTTGGTGGCGCCATGGAACCGCAGACAAGCCTTACATTGAGCAGGCTATTCCTAAAGATGCAGTAACTTATAATGTTCAAATGCAAGAAGGCTCATCGAATTATACGATTGAAGCTAGAATAGATGTCGCAAAAACTTTGGGAGTAAACAAGAGTTTTAAAGGATTAAAAGAAGGAGAAAAGCATTCGATGATGGTCGTTCATTGTGATCCAGATGGCGGAGAATATGGTGGTCACCTTCTTATTCACGGTGCTGGTGATCTTGATTCGACATGGAGTGAAATTGTTTTAGTTGGTTCGAAACATGATTAGGGTTATTCTGGTGTTTTTGACTCTAGGGAATTTGGGATTAATACAGGCTCAGAGTGCCCGTTTGGATGTGACTGATTTCGGAGTCATTTCGGACACTTCAATTTTATCAACTCAGGGTGTTCAGAGCGCAATTGATAGTTGCTATTCTATAGGAGGTGGCATTGTGCATATTCCTAAAGGAATTTACACCATCGGCACAATAGTTTTAAAATCAAAGGTGAATTTGGAACTGGCCGATGGCGCTATTCTCTTTGCGAGCCGAAACATTAATGATTACCGAATGCCTTTAAATGAGGCAACTAAACCAGTTTTGATCTATGCAAATGGAGCAAAGAATGTCGCGATAAGTGGAAAAGGTGAAATAAATGGTCAAGCTCGCCATGTTTATGAGGATTTGAGAAAAACAGATCGCTTTATCGAGAATATAACGGCAAAAGCAAAATTGGTTGGGGTGGAAATGAAGCGATACTATATTGTTAAGCCGGATGTTGGCTTAATCAATTTGGCTGGTTGCAAGAATGTAACACTCACAGATTTTACAGTTAGAGAATCTAGCTTCTGGTCGATTCATTTGGTTAGGTGCGTCAATGTTGATATAAGCGCTGTGAGCGTTTATTCGAGTCTAGAAAAAGGAGTTAACGCTGATGGTCTTGATATTAATTCATGTCAAAAAGTTCGGATTAAGAATTGCACAATAGAAACTGGTGACGATGCTATAGTGCTTAAAACCAGATATTCTGATCCTTGTAAAAATGTAATTGTTTCAAATTGTACACTTAGCTCATCATCTACCGCATTGAAAATTGGAACTGAGTCTAGAGGTGATTTTGAAGATATTGTATTTGAAAATTGTAAAGTTTTAAACTCAAATCGGGGTCTGAGCATAGTAGTTTTAGATGGGGCTTCCGTGATCAATGTTCGGTTTTCTAATATCTCTATAGAGTGCCAGCGAAGGCATTTTAATTGGTGGGGAAATGCAGACCCTATTTGGTTGTATGTGGGCAAGCGATATGAGGACTCTGCCATAGGTGAAATCCGAAATGTGACTTTCAGAAATATTTCAGCTAGTGTAATGGGAACCAGTAAAATTGAATCCGCCTATAATGACCGAATTAGCCAAATAGCCTTCAACAATCTTAGTATTCATATGCGCATCGAGGATTATTTGGATAAGCGTGCTAATCATATTTTTTATGCTAAATCAGTCGATAATCTTATTCTAAATAATATCAATTTCAAATGGGATGAGGATCATGCCGAACCGTTGTGGGAAAGCGCTTTTTATGTTGAGGATGCAGTAGGATTTGAATTGAATGGATTTACTGGAAGACAAGGCATAATAAACACGGATACTCCAGCCATGCAACTCATAAATGTTTCTCAGTCTTCCTTAGACAAAATTCGATTTCTAGAAGGGACAGAAGTAGGGGTATATATTTCAGGAGAGAATACGAAAAACATTTCCTTGGGAAATTTAGACCTTGATAAGGTGTGTAAAAAAGTTGTTGATTATCAGGTTGATAAAGCTAAAGACGGTTTATGATAAGAACGCTACTTGTAATTATTATTCTTAGCTCACCATTTTTTCTGGTTGCGCAAAATCATGAGTTGGTTGAAGGATTTGTGATTAGGGAAAATAGCGAGTTAACTCATAATGGAAGACGGCATAAAACGTATGAGATAAAAGATGGAAGCAAATTAGTTTTTGAGTACGCATCAAATAATGCAGGAGACAAAGGAAATGGGTCTGTTGCAAATACAAAACTCTCTTTTCAAATCCCAATGGGAGTGGATTCTTTCTATTATAAGGATGGAGAATTAGTCAACTGCGGAGCTGTATACGTTCAATTTTGTTTATGCCCAGATGAAGGAATCTCTAAAGTGACGAAAGGATCAATTAATGGCGAGAAACAAAAGGATGGCTCGTGGCTGGTTCAAATAGATGCTATTACATTCGGAAGAAAAACGCAGCACAAATATCAATTCAGAAAAGAGGTGATTTATACCATTTTCAAAAAGTGAGTTGGCGTTCATCAATATTCGGATATGGATTGATTTTGATACTGTTTTGCAGCGCTTACTCAGAAACAAAGTCGGAAATATCGATTACCAATTTGCGTTGTGAATACCTAGAAAATCCAATAGGAATTGATGTCTTACATCCGCGATTAAGTTGGAACATGGAGTCTACTGAGCGCAATCAAATGCAAAGTAGCTATCAGATCTTGGTTTCCAGTAGTTTGGAGTTATTATTAGCTGATAGCGGTGATATTTGGAATACTGGAAAGGTGCCTTCAAATAGTTCCTTGAATATTCCATTCAAAGGATCGGAACTCCAATCAAACACTAATTATTATTGGAAGGTCCGGGTTTGGGATAAGGATTCTACTCTTTCAAATTGGAGTGACAATGGGAGTTGGTTCATGAGTTTACTGAGCAGTGAAGATTGGGATGCAGACTGGATAGGTTTTGATTTGGCTAAGGCAGATTCCACTATTGACATTAAACCATGGGGAAATGGTATGAAAATGAAAACGGACTATCGGCCAAGTCCTTGTTCCTATTTGCGCTCTGAGTTTAATTTAGATCAACAAGTATCAAATGCTCATGCTTACATATCAGCTCTTGGGATTTATGAGCTGCATATAAATGGCAAAAGAGTTGGAGATGATTTTTTCACACCCGGATGGACGGATTATTCAAAACGCATCTACTATAATACCTACGATGTCGCTGAATTATTGAAACAAGGTTCAAACACCATTGCAGTAATATTAGCTGATGGCTGGTATGCAGGGAATATTGCAGATAGAGGTCAAGAATTCTATGGTTATAAAACGAGAGTCAAAGCCCAAATTAACATTACATATAGTGACGAAAAAAACACGATCGTAAAAACCAATTCTAATTGGAAGGCATCAAGCGGTCCAATTATAGAATCAGATATGCAGGCTGGTGAAACCTACGATGCCCGATTAGAGATCAATGGATGGAATAGCAGCGAATTTGATGATTCAAAATGGAAAGCAGTAGTGGTCTCTGATACCAATACGGCAACATTAGAGGCTTACCCAAGCGAGCCAGTGCAGATGACTGGTGAACTAAAGGCATCAGAGATTACACAATTACCAAATGGGAATTTCATTGTGAATTTTAATCAAAATTTTGCGGGTTGGGTTAAGTTGACCGCACGTGGCACAATAGGGGATTCCATAACCTTGAGATTCGCAGAAAAATTGAAGGCGGACGGAAGTCTTTATACAAGAAATTTAAGATCTGCTCGTGCCACAGATACTTATGTGGTAGGCAGCAATAGTGAGTCTGCATGGGAGCCTTCATTCACATATCATGGTTTCCAATACGTTGAAATTGAAGGTTATTCAGGAGAGCTTACCCAAGCAGATATTACTGGAGTCGTTGTCCACTCAAATTTAGAAAGGACGGGTCGCTTTTCATGCTCCAATTCTTTAATAAATCAGCTCGGTCAAAACATTAATTGGAGTCAGCGTTCAAATTACTTTGACGTTCCGACCGACTGTCCGCAAAGAGACGAGCGCATGGGCTGGACAGGAGACGCACAGGTATTCATGAATACGGCAGCTTATAATATGAATATCGCGCCTTTTTTCACAAAGTGGATGGTTGATGTTGCCGATGGGCAATACGATAACGGACGCTTTCCGAGTACCGCGCCTCGCGTTTATAATAGGGTAGCTGCAGGCTGGGGAGATGCCGGAGTGATCTGTCCATGGGAATTTCACCAACTGTATCAAGACACTGCGATAATTCGAAAGTATTACCCTAATATGGTTCGTTGGATAGAACATTTAGAAGGAAGAAGTCCCAATTTTATAAGTACTCTAGGAAGCTATGGAGATTGGCAAAATATAGAAAGCGAAACTCCGATAAAAGTAGTTTCAACCGCCTACTATAAGCGAAGCGCAGATCTTATGTCCGAAATGGCAGCCATTCTTAATTTAGACAACGATTCAGCAAAGTATGCGAAGCTTAGTGCTAATATAAAAACTGCCTTTTCAGATTCTTTTTTGCTAGACAGCGCCAAATTAGAGAGTGAAACACAAACGGCTTATTTACTGGCTTTATCATTTTCATTGATTCCTGAAGACCAAAAGCAAAAGGCGTTTGAAAACTTGGTGAATATTATTTATGAATCCGATACAGGTTTAACTACTGGGATACTAGGTACCCAGTTTCTATTACCTACACTAACCGAATATGGGCGTTTAGATTTAGCTTATCAAATATTGCTCAACGAGCGTTATCCATCATGGGGACATCAAATTAACAATGGAGCTACCACCATTTGGGAAAGGTGGGATAGTTATTCAAGCTTTCAGGGATTTCATGAAGACAGCACCAATTCATTGAACCACTATGCTTATGGATCTGTCGGCCAGTGGTTTTACAGCACAATTTGCGGCATTCAGTCTTTAGAGTCGGGATTCAAAAAGATTTTGACTCATCCTCGACCAGGCGGAGGTCTCACTTTTGCTAAGGCAGATTACGCCAGCATTCAAGGGCTCATTTCCAGTCACTGGGAAATTAGTGAAGGTAAATTCATTCTAGAAATAGAAATTCCGGCTAACACGACTGCCATGGTGGTTCTGCCAACAGGTGACCCTAATTCTGTTTTAGAAGGTGGATTGCCGATTTCATCACTCTTCCATGTGAAATCATTGAATGGGGAAGTTTATATCGAAATAGGATCTGGGAAGTATGTCTTTGAGACTGATTACTCTGTGGATTAACTGATAAGCAGATAGATTTAATTACTCAGACTTTTACTTTGCCATGAGTAGTAGAGGATATAACCATAGCAAATCACCAGAAGAATTAAAGCAAGTTTAAATCCGGCCAAATCGGTGAGGTATCCATAAAGTGGAGGAATAAAAGCTCCACCTACGATTGCTGTGCAGAGTATTCCCGAGCCTTGAGGTTTTAGATCACCAAGGTCTTCAATGGCAATTGTGAATATGGTCGGGAACATAATAGAGTTGAATAAACCTACAGCCAAAATTGATGCCATGGCTGCGACTCCACTGGTGGTCATAGAAGCGATAATCATCAATACAGCACCCGCTGCAAATCCTCTAAGTACTTTCGCAGGAGACATGATATTTGTGAGATAGGCGCCAAAGAAACGTCCAACCATAGCACCACCCCAATAGAACATTACAAATGCGCCAACAATTCCTTTTGGATCAATGGAGTTCAATTCGGAAGTATTAAGCACAGAGGCAGATATGGAGAATAGAAAATTACTCGATAAAATGATCTCGGCTAGATTCATATCCAAGAAATAATTGACTAGGTAACTTCCGATTGCGACCTCAGCACCAACATATACAAATATGCCTAGCGCCCCTTTTGTCAATTTCGAGTTTTTGAGCGCTGTGGTATAGCTTCCACTATTTGCAGTATTCAAAACTTGTGGGAGTTTGGCGAAAGCTACCAGTGTTGCTAGAGCAAGAAGTGCTATGGCCAGCATGATAAAAGGACCTTGCACTGCAGAGGCTTCAGCGCTGTAATACGATAGCTTTTCAACTTCGTCTAGCGTGCTAATTTCATTTCCTGTGAGAATATTGTCACTTAGGATGAACAAGGCACCTGCCATTGGAGCGATGGTCGTTCCCACTGAGTTGAATGCCTGAGATAGATTCAATCTACTGGAAGCTCCTTTTGGTTCACCTAAGACGGAGACATAAGGATTTGCCGCTACTTGAAGTATTGTCATGCCACCCGCTAAAACAAAGTAGCCCAAAAGGAAAATATCAAAAGTTCGCGAGCTTGCAGCGGGCCAAAAGAGCAGACATCCCACCCCCATAGTTGTCAATCCGAGAAGTATTCCTTTTTTGTATCCAATTCTCGCTAAAATGAAACCCGCTGGAATAGATAGTAGACCGTAGGCCATGAAAAAAGCAAATTGCACCAAACCAGCTTGAGAATAGGTGAGGTCAAATATTTCCTTTAACCTCGGAATCAATGAATCGACTAGAACGGTGATAAAACCCCACATGAAAAACAGCATGACAACCAACACAAAGGCCGATTTATAATTCGTTTTTCCGTCTAAGTTTGATTGTTGATTCATGGATCAACAATGATAATTAAGGAAAGTATAGTAGCGGTAATATTATGAGGATTAGGCTTTTTTCTCTGGTGTTAAATTCGGGTTTGTGCAGACTCCAGAAGCACATCCAAAGGCGAAAAGTCCCATGGAAGCAACGTACCCTCCAAAGAGAATTCCGAACCATTCGGCCGAATAAATGGCATGAACAAGCATTACACTACCTAAACCAAAGTACACCCAACGAGTCAAGCTCCAGCCTGTTAATATCCGTTCTTTCATGACTTTGTTTTGAATTCCTCTTTTTTGAATGAACTCAAAAATAACCCACCCATCAAAGCACCATACAGTGCACTGTTCAATGGGTCGGAAGTAATGGCGCAACTTTCTGAAGCGCATCCCACATAATGGTAGTAGATGTAGCCTAAAGATGCTCCAGCCATAATTCCTAGGACGGTAAGTTTATTTTTTAAGAGATACTTCATTTATGAATGTGTTTTCTTGAACGGCAAAGATGAGTGCAAATAATTACACATAGTGTAAGTAATGTTACAAAGTCATTTATCGAGGTTTTGGATAAATTGGTTTGCTGCTTCAAGGTGGGACATTTGTTTGTTTTTATCCATTTTGTCAAAGCTTCTGACCAACATGGAGAGTCTAGGATTCTTGAGGAAAAAAGAACGATGCTCATTCATAAATCGCCAAAAAAGGCCATCCCAGGTTGCTTGCCAATCTCCCTTGGGGTAGTTGCTCATTTTTAGTAAATAGTTGGAACCACTGATGTATGGTTTTGTAGCAAAACTTCCTCCATCGGCAAATTGGCTCATACCATAAATATTTGGTACCATGACCCAGTCGTAGGAATCTATAAATAGCTCCATAAACCAACGATAGACTTCATCAGGATCAAATTCGCACAAGAGCATGAAGTTGCCTAATACCATTAAGCGTTCTATGTGGTGACAATACCCAGTTTTCAGGATTTTTTTAATCGTGTCATCTACGGGCAGTATTCCCGTTGTTCCATCATAAAGGCTAGCAGGAATTTTCCTTTTGAATCCCCAATAATTTCGAGTTCTAGAAAAACTACCCTTGCATTCATACATTCCCCGAATGAACTCTCTCCAGCCGATGATTTGGCGAACAAAACCTTCTGCTGAGTTGAGAGGAACATCGCTCGTTTTGATGTAATCAATAGTCCGATTGATAACATATTCGGGGCTGAGTAACCCTGTATTCATCATTGGAGTCAGTACGCTGTGATGTAGAATCAATTCATCACGAACGATGGCGTCTTCGTAGTCACCAAATCCGTTGAATCTGTTCTCTAAGAATTCTTCAAACCAAGTTATTGCTTGTGCAGAATCAATCGGATAAATCGGGTTCTTCGGCAGCTGGCCTGGATTATTGGCAAAGTTTAATTCAACATATTCGAGTGCTTCCAACCAGTATTTATTGGGTGATGGAAATGAAATGCTCGGGGGTATTCTATTTTTTGGGAATTTCTTTCTGTTCTCTGAATCAAAAGTCCATTTACCACCTAAAGGATTTTGGTTTTCATCTAAAAGCAAGCCAAGCCGCTTGCGTTCTTGCTTATAAAAGCTGGTTTGAAAGAACGATTTTTTATCCTCTCTGAAAAATTTGGATAGATCTTTTCTGGTGTTAATGAAAAGAGGGTTCTCATACTCGATTAGATTAAGACTGGTGAGTTTAAGTGCAGAGCTAATCTTTTTTTCAAGCCAATTATCCGTAGGGTTGATAATGTGAATGTTTGATGTGCCTGATTCCGATATTTCGGCAATTAATAGTTTCATATCGGAGCGCGGATCAGAGCTTTCGATGTAGTCTGTAGGTATTCCTTTTCCACTGAGAAACTCTTCATGCGCCCTCATACTCGATCGATGGAAGGCTAGCTTCTGCTTGTGAAAAGCAAATTCTTTGAAGAACAGCTGTTCTTCAATTAATATCAGTCGATCGCATTGGTGATGAATTGCATGCGATTGAAAGAGCTGATGAGGAAATATTAGTCCAACGGATTCATTCATCATAACTTAGTTTGGATGGTTTTTTTTTGTCTGCGACATCTTTCGCTGCAGTAGACTACAGATTCCCAGTTCCTTTCCCACTTCTTTCTCCAAAAAAATGGAAGACTGCAGACCGGGCAGGTTTTCTTTGGTAAGTATTGCGTTTTCACCAAAGGGAAACACAAATTAATACAGAAGGTTGTGACGTTATTCTGCTATAGGATGTCTTTCGGAATGATTTTTCGGGTCCATGTTTTCACTCGTTTGACAGCGCTAACTTCTCCATCAGGGTTAAAGTCTTCGCTAACTTTCCAAGCATTTTCGGGCGCAAATTCTTCCTCCATCCCAGCCAAAACCTCCTCTGCCACATCAACCGACTTTATTATGGTAATGCACTCCGTGCTCAAATTGATACTTCTTGGGTCAAGATTGAAGGTTCCAATTATAGTCGTGTTTCCATCTATTATCATTGATTTTGAATGCAGTCCAAAAATTGGGTGATTTTCCAGTTTCCCATGCAACTCGCCTTCCATTATTTTCTTTGGTCGCTCTCCATCAGAGCGAAACTCGAATATCTGAACACCTGTTTGTAGTAATTCGTCCCGAGTTGATTGATAAGTACTAAAAGCCTCCAAATTATCTGTAGATGAAAGGCTATTGGTCAGGATTCTAATTTTTACTCCACGCCCTATTGCCTCGCGAAATAGATTGTGGATTTCATCTGTTGTGATTAAATAGGGCGTTTGAATTTCAATTGACTGTTGGGCGTTTTTTATAAGCTGCCCGAGCGCCTCTGAAGTTTTCCCGCCTCCTCCGAGGCCATTGGTCTCGTCATTTTTTCCAGGCACATCTGAAACAAACGTCACGTCATCTACCCAGTGCACTTCTCCATTTTCAAAGAGCTGCTGAAAAATGTCCGGTATTTTAGCAAGTCTTTGCCTTACATCAGGCGAAAAATTATCAGGGTTACAAGCATATTCATGTAACCTGTCAAAACGATTCGGATCGCTTACATCTGCTAGTTCATCATTTGCTAATTTCTGAACAGGAAGACTTAACTCACTTTCCCAACAATCACCAAAGGACTGCGATACTGAATTGGTAGATTTTCCAATTAGAAGGACGTCACGATCTCGAAAATTGTATTCATGATCGTAGTAGAAGTATTCGTCCACAATGTTTCGACCTCCGGTAATAACAATTTGTCCATCCACAATAAATGTTTTGGGCTGGTTAGCGGATCTGAAGTCGGTGACAAATTTGGCGGCCTTTTCAAATATGTTCTTACCTAGGTTTACCCCAGGGTTGTAAATTTTTATTTCAATGTTTTCATGTGAAGCCAACATCAATATGTCTTCTATATCGGCATCTACCATGATATCATCAACAAGAATCCGGACCTTGACTCCTCTATCTGCAGCTCTTACAAGATAGTCGCAAGCGATTAATCCAACATTGTCAATTGAGAATATGAAGTATTGAATATCTATTGATTGCTCGGCATATTCTGAGAGCCATGCACGCGAAACCATTGCACCCCGCTCCGTCTTCCAAAACGATAACTCCAGTTTCTGTCTTCATTCTGTCAGACCAAGGGGCTATTTCTTTGGATAACCGGATTGTGGAATCCCGCTTAATCTTATCGTAAAATGAATTGTCTTTGGTTTCAGATAAAGCTTCTTTCTCGACACAACCGTAAGATGATAACAGGAGCAATAGAAAAATGGTTTTACTGACTGGATGATTAATCTTTTTGCATTCCTCTTTTCCCATCTATTCCATGTAAATAAACAGGCTTTTCAAATCGATATTCTTGAGTTTCTCCGCCAAAGGTGATTGTTACTAAATCACCTTTCAAACGCCATTTTCCTTTGGTTTTCAGCATGATTTCTCTTGCTGAATTTCTTTCTATTCTTTTAGCACTCCCAAGGAAGCCAAGGATATATGTCGTACTCCAATATGTAATTGGCGATATTTTTATTTCGCTTGCGTTGCCCTTTTTAATGGTGCTTCCCGGTTCGCCAATTGAGGTAGTATATGAACCACGAATATCTTTCTTTCGAACCTCCTGTCCAAAGGTCGGACTGAAAATTAAGAGTGCCGTCAATACAACTAAAAGTCTCATTATTTCACGGTAATCTCATCAACAAAGATAAAGGCTTCACCTCCTTTGCCTTGGTGCCAATCGGGAAGCGTTCCAAAATTATGGACTACAACTTTCACTGCTTTAAGATATAAAGGCGTATTGATCGAAATACCGAAAGCCTTGGTCTGTGTTTCGTAATCTTTGGCGGGAACAGAGTTTTTTATCGAACCGATTTTTTCAAATATTTCCCCATCGATTGAACCATAAAAATCAACTAGCGTAGGAAAGATTATCCACGAGCGAGTGTCCTGAAGAAATGTAGCATCAATGGAATGAACGGTTTGCATGTTTGTCATGTCAATAACCACTTCAAAATCTTGGTCCTGAAATCCCTGCCAATATCCTTTTCTCCAATTTTCATCACCTTGAATTCCGTCAATCAAACCATGATCTCCACCAGCCGAGTATTGTGGATTGTAAGTTGAAAACAATTTAATTGTCCAATCGGGATGTGGATTTTTATAGAATCGTGCTTTCACACTTCTGCTTCCAGCACTTAGACCATTGGTATTTGATATTGCATACGCGGTAATTATATCACTTTCATGAATGAAAAATGGAGTGTCTTTTCGCTCGATTCCTTCTGACTGGATTACATAGCGGACTTCGATGTCTTTTCGAACAGTGATGTCTATCTCCAAACTATCGTCAAATGACACACTTGATGCATTGATTACTGGAGGTTCGATATAGGTCAGGTTAATCTTTGGTTCATTGATCTGCTTAGTTGATTTCGAGTTTGTTAATGAGAAATGTGATATGAATAATCCTGATTTAATTGCTTCGGAAATGGTTTTGTTGGTGAAACTTGTTCCATTCTCTAAATTCACTTTGTATTCGCTTAGAAACGGTTTTACTAGGGCATATTCTGATTGGCCGGGTGTCACAGAGTAAATCCCTAAGGCTGACATCACATACCATGCGCTCATTTGCCCACAATCCTCATTTCCAATCAAACCATCGGGTTTTGATGAATAGAAATCTTGAAGGATTTGATGAACTCGTTCCTTGCATTTTTCGGGCTTTTTGACATAGTTGTAGAGATATGCCATGTGATGACTTGGTTCATTGCCGTGTGCGTATTGACCAATGAGCCCACTAATATCTGGCTGCGTGCGCCCTGTAGTCTCAATGGGTGCAGAAAACAAAGCATCAAGCATATCTTCAAATGAGTCATTTCCACCCATTGCCTGAATCATTCCATTGATATCTTGTGGGACGAAAAAGCTGTATTGCCAAGAGTTTCCTTCTGTGAAGTGATTATTGACTTCTCTCGGATCAAAAGGGGTAAGCCAACCTCCATTCATTCTAGGTCGCATTAAATTGCTGGATGGATGCAGCAAGCTGCGCCAAGCATTTGATCGAAGCATGTATTTTTTATACTCTTCCATCTTGTCAAGCCTTAGTGCAGTTTGAGCAATGCACCAATCGTCATAGGCGTATTCCAAAGTCTTTGATACACTTTCATGCTCATCGTCAATTGAAAGAAAACCATTGTTAATGTATTCTGGCAAGCCTAAATGATCCCAGTTTGCACTAGCAGTCATTGCCTCATAAGCTAACTCCTGATCAAAGCCTGTGATTCCCTTCGCCATAGCATCGGCAATTACGGAGACGCTATGATAGCCAATCATGCAGTCAGTTTCGTTGGCGCAAAGTTCCCAAACAGGCAATCGACCACCTTCATTATACATTGCTAAAAATGTTTTTATAAAATCGAGTGTCCTTTCGCGTTCGATAATCGTAAACAATGGATGTGTAGCCCGAAAAGTGTCCCATAGTGAGAAAATGGTGTAATAAGTAAACCCCTCAGCGATGTAAATTTTTTGGTCTAGACCTCGGTAGTTTCCATCCACGTCCATGGCCACGTTCGGATGAATCATAACATGGTACAAGGCGGTGTAAAAGGTTTTGAGCTTTTCTAAGTCTCCATTCTTCACTTCAATTTTACCCAACGCTTCATTCCAAGCTGACATAGCTTCAACTCTACAAAGTTGAAAATCCCAGTGAGCAAGCTCCGCTTCTAAGTTTTTCTTGGCACCATCTTCATCTACGAATGAAATTCCTGATTTGATCAGCAATTCTTTATTCTCAACATTGAATTCGAGAATGATTTTGGTTTTTGTAGAGTTGTATCGATACTTAAAAGGACTAGAAAATAATATTCGTGCATAGCAATGCTGCTGCTTGGCCCAGGCGCTACTTACGCGCTTAACGGATAAAGTTTGATTGTCAATAATTGTGAGTGCTCCATCCTTGAGATAATCTCGATGCTCTAGATCAATAACAACGCTGAATTCATTCTGTGTAAAGGTGTATTTATGAAATCCAACCCGCGTTGTTGTAGTCATTTCAGCAACAATGCCTTTATCCAACTTGACGCTATAGTAACCCGGTGACGCCCATTCATTTTCATGTTTGAAGGTTGCGGAGTACTCCTCAGGATTGAAGGATCCTTTGCCTAATTGAGGCATAATTAAAACATCTCCGTAATCACTGACCCCAGTGCCGCTTAGGTGAGTGTGACTAAAGCCATAAATACGATCATCGCTGTAATGGTAGCCACTGCAACCTTCCCAACTGCCATCAATCCGGGTGTCAGGCGAAAGCTGGACCATACCAAATGGGGTAGTGGCGCCCGGAAAGGTGTGGCCATTGTAATCCGTGCCTACAAATGGATTTACATAATCTGTCGGAGAATTTTGGGCTTGAATCGTGTAAGCAAAACAGAATGATAAGAGTAAGATGATCCTTGAGTAACGCATGCGTAAAGAAAGGCACTAAATTTCTATCTCAATAGAATCAACTGGCTGTCTTCTTTTCCGTGAACCTTATGTTTCAAATCTGCAGGAATATTCACCATATCACCAGGCTGAAGATTGGATTCTTCTCCATTGATAGCGGAATAAGTCGCTGAACCACTAATACATATGAGTAAAGCAGGAATCTTCGTTAGATGCTCCGCGAGTTCTTCACCTTTTAAAATTTGAATACTCAGAGCGCTACCCTCTGTTGTGCGAAAAATTGGTTTCGCGGAATCGGGCTTTTTGGCTTCGTGATGATCTTTAAGATGCATTTTGGTTTAGTGATTTTCTCGAAGTTTGCGAGCTAGAATAAGATCACAAATGAGGTAAATCATGAAATGATATAACTCATGAATGACGTCAATGGCGATTATCGCACTGGATATATATTGGCTCCAGCAATTGATCTACAAAATTTATTGCGGGGCACCCAAACGAATTGGAATGATCACTATACGGATATGTTACCTGAAATCAAGACGGATAGTATAACTGGAATTATTGTTTAAGACACCTGTATCCTAAGAGATGAAAATGGAAAACGTAATGTGTAGTGGAAAAGACCAATCATCACAAGAGAAAAAGACGATTCTAAAAAATTGGTTTTTTAGAGGACTAAAACCGTCACTATTTAGTTGTTGATTCGCAGATAGGATGGAAAAATATTATAAAGAGGTTGGCGAATACTACGATAAGGATGTAGAGCTTGGATTTGAAAAACGAGCGGATACAAATACGAGCCTACAGCGTATTAGAGGCCATTTTCGAACATATGTATCAAAGCAAAAGTTTACAAATGCATTAGAAATTGGTTGTGGTCCCGGCTTAGACGCTGAATGGTTTGGACAGAGTTTTCCTGATAAAAAGTTACATGCTATTGACGTATCAGCAGAAATGGCAAAAACTGCCGATGGACGAACTTCTGGTTTTGGAAAAGTTAGAGTTTCACAGGCCACTGAGCATGATCTGAGCGATTTGCCCAATGCTCCATTTGACATGACATACGTGTTTTTTGGGGCTTTGAATACTGTGAATAGTTTGCCCGATGCAGCGGATCGAATTTATAGTTCAATGCAACCAGGCGGAGTAGCTGTTTTGACCTTTGTCAATAAATGGTACATGCGTGAACTGTTAGTGAATTTGCTAAAACTGCGTTTCAAAGTCGCTTTTGCCCGCATAAGAACAGTTTGGGGTGGATATTCAAATTTTCGCTTTTTAGCATCTCGTTGCTATACGCCTTCTAACATTCGAAAAGCCTTTAAATCTTTCAATGAATTGGATCACAGGGGTTACTCCATACTTTTTCCAGCTTGGTACAATCATCATAAGATAAAAGGGAATAACGATAAGGCTAACCGACTCTGGGAATTCGATGAAAAGCTCAATAAAACTCCCTTATGGCAGTTTGGTGAGTATACTCTATTTGTTTTTCAGAAACCCGCTTAATAACTGATTCAGTCGATCATCAAAATGGTCGTTTGTCATTTGTTCGGTGGGGTATTCGGTACCAAGTTCAATATTAGATCTAAAGGCATCTTGAATCGCACTCTCGTAAGACTGAGTATTCAGGTCGATTCCACAGTTTAATTTAACTACCATTCGATTAGCAAATTCCTGCTGGGTCAATGTGGTATTGCCAAATATGTTTCTTATGCCTGTGGCTTTTTCGTCAAGCGCCAATTGAATGGATCTTTTGGCTAAGTTTTCGAGTAGAATAAACTGCATGAGGTTTTTGCCTTTGCCAAAAAACGGGATAGAACCATGTTTTTTGTGGTGAGCACCATAAACCCAATTAAACCAAGAGCCATTTCCCAAAACCCATGGAACACGAATTACCAAATGTTGGTTGTTGTAATCAGAAAGTGAAGAAACAATGGGTGCCTCAGTTTGCACATATTGGCGAGCGTAGCTTATTGGATTCAGTGGTGCCGATTCCAGATGTTTTTCACCTCGTCTGCATTCACCGTACATAAGGCTTCCAGACAGATATACCAATTTGCATCTTGGGGCGCCTTTTCTGAGTTTGGTTAGGAGCCTTTTGTTCAAATAGCCTCCTTGAAACCCTGCTAACCATCGACCAAAGAATCTTAGGGTCGGGAAGGTTGGTCTTGCCAAGTGAAAAACCACGTCAGGTTCAAAATTTTGGATTTTGTTAAGTGTAAGGCCTGAAAAACCACCACTCGATTGCATGATATGTTGATGTCTTTCGGCTAGAGATGTCTTGTGAGTAACAGCGAAAATTTCAACATCAGATGTGTTTAATAATTCATCAAGCAGGGCCGACCCAATGAATCCAGCACCTCCTGTTACAATCACCTTCACACGTAAACGTTTTGGTTCACAGAATCTGAATCGGCCATAGCTTCTAATACTTTCTTTTCAAAATTATGGGGATGGTTTTTTGATATATATAACCGCGTCAACATAGCCTGATCGTATTCTTCTTCAGATAGTTTAAGACTAGAGAATTTCCTCCGCCATTTCCAGTCTGTTAGGTGCATTAACCAGCGATTTATCAATTTTGGAAATACCAGATTCAACACCATTTCCAGAAATGCTTTTACCCAAGATTTGGTAAATACTTCAGAAGTTCTAACAAGGGGTTCACCAGTGTGATTGGGTAAGTACTGAGAAGTCCAGTTGTTCTCGATTTTTAATCGATTGTGCATGGTGTTTCCATAAACTGGAATCAAGGTCTGTAATTCTAGTGCAGTGTAGAAGCTTTCAAATGGTAATGAAAGGTGCGCCTCGTCTACAAAGTAATTCATGCAGAAAAAATTCTGGTGCCCTGTGATAAATGTGAGTTTCTTGAATATGTGTAAAAGTGTTCTACAAGTCCATAATCGATCCTTAGCGGTTACAATGAAGAAATCGAGATCCGCATTAGGACCCGCGGAAAGCTTAGATAATGAACCTGAAATTGACACAGAACGCACAAAGGGAAATTTTGATATAATTCGAGTGTAAATTGAGCTACCCTCAATCATTTCAAGTGCTCGCTTTTCTTTTTGAGTTCTTAATACCGAGAGATCTTCGTCTACAGATCGTTGTAAATACTTGTTGTGAAATACGATTTCCCCTTCTTCACGCAGCACTTCTATTTCCATTTGAAGCTGCTCGGTTGTTGTAGCTGTATTTAGAAACATATGTAGCTCGTGCTGAGTCAGCGGATGTTTAAACAATGCGAAATAGCGCAGAATATGAAGTATGTAGTACTTCAAATTGCTACGCCAAAGGCTCCTTTATTGTGCGAAGAATAATTTTTATATCACTCCAAATGTTCCATGTATAAACGTATTCAATGTCAAACTGAATCCTCTTTTCAAGGTGATCAGTATTATCCACAATTCCATAAAAACCGTTCACTTGTGCAAGTCCAGTAATACCCGGCCTAACTGCATGACGCAAATGATAGTTTGCGATACGTGATTCGAATTCTTCTGTGTCACTTAGCATATGCGGTCTTGGGCCAACCAGACTCATTTGTCCAAGCAGCACATTCACTAATTGTGGAAGTTCGTCAATGTGAGTTTTGCGTAAAAACATGCCTAAACGAGTAATGCCCATTTCAGGTGTTTTGTCAGATAAGGAATTGACGCGGTGCATAGTTCGAATTTTATTGCATCGGAAAGTCGCTTTTCTAATACCCGTTCTATCTTGAATGAAGAAAACGCCACCCTTTGAGTCAAGCACAACGAGTATGGCCACGATCGGAAATACCATTGGAACTAATATCAATAGCAGAAATGCGCTTATTGAGATATCCATCAAGCGTTTAAATAGGATTGAAACCCGGCTTTGGTTGATTTTTTTGAAGGCAACCAGGTTAGTGTGACTATTGCCCTCTTCGTATGAATGATCGACTTTTGATAAAGCCCGAGATGAAGTTTGCATGTAAAGTCTATTCTATAGAATCTGGTTTAAACAAAATACTAGTTAAAAAAGCGAAAAGTACAACTCCTTGTTGACGTTCAAGAAAACTCTCTGTGAACATGAAGATTGCGAAGACAATAACTATAGAGGCTTCAGCTCTGCGAAAGTTCACAGAGAATATGAGCGATCCAAATATCAACAGCAATACGGACAACCCTGGCAGTCCAACTGCAACTGAAGTTTCTACCCACTGGTTGTGATAATTATAAGCTAACATGCCTTTATCTCCCAATTCAGGATTGCCCGTATACATGTTATGGGCTTTATATCGATCGTCAAGCTTTGTTTTGTTCATTGCCGGCCCAACTCCTGTGACCCAAGCATTTTCAAGGCTCAAAACTTCTAGGCCTAAACGAACCTGTATTAACCTGAGGGTAAGTCCATTCAGCCTAGTGTCATACTTGTACTGGTCTTGGGTTATCACTTCTAGGTTTGTATCTAATAGTGAAGATGTTCTGATTAATACCGGTATGGTTAATACCCCAGCAAGCGCCAATAATACCATTCGTTTCCATCTGAGCTCAATTTTTTGGCGAGCTGATAGCCATCGATGAAGCAATATACCGATGCTAATGAAGATAAATATTTTCGATGCACTGATTAAAAGAAGTCCAAATAAAGCACTCCTTATTATTCTATGGGTAGAATCGGAAATGGGTAGATCTGCTACATTAATGGGCAAAGCCAAAGCAGTGACAATAAACAGGCTGTAATAAATGGCACTTATCTGTATGTGATTTGTAAATGAATGGTAAAAGAATTGATTCCAATCGCCAGTTTGCACAAACGCAATGGTCGATCCTGCAATCATGATGATTCCAGCTAACAGAATGCTTAAACAAAGCCAGATGTAAATTCTAGTTTGAATGTCTTGCCAGCGCAACCGAGACAGAACCCACAAAATCGGAATAAAGAATAGAGGGCTTTTTTTCTCAAACCTTGGCCATGCCTCTGGATGATCAATGAATCGGAAATACCCAAGGGTATAAACGAAAAAAAACAGAATGATTAGGGAGATCCCAACTCCCCATCGAGACCAGATAATCTTGGGTTTGTCTTTGATAAATTGACTTAAAATAACTACGATTCCGAGAACAATCAAAGCCACTGTAGATATTGGTCTCGAGAGCAGAAGCATACACAACATACCACCCCATAGGGCAGTCAAAATTGGCTGGATATTATACCACTTCATAACAAATAGCTTCATATTTATTGATGATGTGATTCCAGTCGTGATTTTGCCTTATTACTTCTCTCGTTAGAGCCAAATTTGAAACAACTTCAGATTTACTCAATAGTTTAGTGAGATCTTTTGTTTGAGAAAAGTAAGATGCATGTTCTCCCAAGACGGATCGATTAAATTCGTTGTCATGAGCCACAATGTTATGTGCATTTGCCATTGCCTCCAGCAGTGATGGATTGGTTCCGCCAACTGTATGTCCGTGTAAATAAAAACGGCAATTATTTCGTAATGCATGCAGAGCATGGATGTCATAAATTCCTTGAGTGAAAATTATGTTAGCCCCACTATATTGGTCCAAGAGCTTATGACCATATGCGTTTGATGTATCTCCAACTACCACCAACATTCTATCGATGCTACTTGCCTTTTGGGCTTGAAGCATGGTCTCAACAGAGTTCTCAGGTTCCATTCTACAAATGATGAGATCGAATGAATTTGGACTCAACATTAATTCGCTGAGAATCGACTCATTATTTTCTGAAGGGCTTGGAATATCCGCTCCGTAACTGATAAACCTGATTTCTTTTGAGGGAAATCTTTGTTTCAAATAGTTCTGAATTCCAATATTATCAGCCACTAGTAATGAGGTTCTTACTGTGGCCCAGCGCTCTGCTAATTTTAAGTATCGCTTGGTTATCGGACCATATTTATCTCTTCGGAATTCCAATCCATCCATATTGACAATGTGGCCTGATTGTTTGGGCCATAGCCAATTCCAAATAGAACTGCTGGTATATCCAAATTGGATTATTACATCATAGTCTTGATGTCTGGCGTGTCGAATACAATTGAGGTCATATATGAATTGACCAATAGTTCCCAATTTATCTTCTGGATCATTGCAATGGATCAAATTCACACCATTCCAAATTGGCAATTGATAACTGTGATTTGAGCTATTATATACTGTGACTTGGTGGCCTTTTTCAACCAATCCTTTACCTAGGAATTCTGCGCATTGCTCAAAACCACCGTAGGTATTAGGGATGCCTCTAGTGCCTAAAAACGCTATGTTCAAGGCTTTCTTCATGAAAGGACTTCTTTATAGGCATCAAGGGTTTTTTTCGCTGTATTAGCCCAATTAAATTCATCTTTTATCCGCTGATGCAGTACTGAACGGTAGTCACTTTCTAAAGCTCTTTCTATAGCTGATTTGATGCTTTCAGTGCTATTTGCTCTGCAAAATTCAGCTCCGCCTGAAAAGTATTCATCGGTATCGCCATTATCTGAAACTACCAGTTTGCAGCCGCATGCAGCAGCTTCCAATGAGGTAAGTCCTGTTGTCTCAAACCAGCTTGGTAGAACGTGCACGGCAGAACGATTATACCACCCAGTAAGTTCATCGTGAACTAAAAAATCAATGAACCTAACGCGTAAATGAGCCATTTTTTTGCAATAATCGAAATACGATCTGTTGTTGGGGCTTGGGCGTCCAATTAACACCAAATCAACATCCAAATCTTTAGTTGCATCGATAAGGCGATGTTGATTTTTTCTGCCCTCTATTTGAGCCACGCAAATGACTTGTTTCTTGTTTCTGTCAACACCATCTTTAGTATGAAACAATTCTGTATCAATCGCATTAGGAATTACTAGATAGGCGAGTTTGTTTCCAAAATCATTTTCAATGCGCCCGGCCTCACTTTTAGAATTGGGTAATAGCATAGAAGTTCTTTTGAGAATAGCTTTTATAGCACGCTTATGGCCCAATAGATAGGTGAACGATGTCGAGGAATCCTGTCCTATTAAAGATCTAAAAACTGTCTTTAAATATTCAGAACCGTGTTTACCAAATGCCCTCGCCATCAATCTGGTCATCCCTTGACGATCGTGCTGATCAAAGTCAGAATAGTCAACATATATCGGAGAAACAATAATTGGCTTATTTGTTTTTTGCAAATGATGCAAAATATCATTCGGACGAATTAGGTTAAAGAAATGAAGGAGATCATATTTTTCGTATTCAATATTATCGGTAGTGAGTTTGATGTCGACATGAATACCCAGCAGTCTTAGATGTTTGGCAGTCTGCTCCACTTGAGTAGTATCTCCACCCCTAGTGGAGTAAAGAGTGGAGCGGCTAATGAATACCACTTTCATTCTGATTTGAAATAAGATGCATTCAACTCAGGAAAGCGGACAAATATGGCCGTGGTCCAAAGCAATAATTCTGCAGTATTTACTAAATAACTTCCAGTAAATTGATAAATGAAGACAAAAAGAAAGAGGCTGAAATTGAAATAGTTAGTGTATAAACTATGTTTGAAGAATAGATAGATTTCAAGGCTAAGTTTATAGATTACACCTACAATTCCATAGGTGGCGAGTAACTCTCCCATTGCATTTGGAATACGCACAATATCTGCAAATTCGCCTTCATATTGATAGAAGTTAATAATAAGGTCATGCCCTAAAATTTTGATTTGTCCAAGTCCAACACCTAGCCAGATACTCTTGGAATTCGCTAGATCAAAAGCGAACATAAACGACTCAAATAGACGCCCACGAGCAGATGTGTCAGTGCCTTGAAAAACATTTGTCAGTCGATCGAAAATTGGGTTTTCGGGATATACAAGGACTAAAACACACAAGAAAATTATACTGAAAGTGCCACCATAAAGCAGTGTTTTTTTTATTGAGGGCAAGGTTCTTAGTTGAGTCCAAAAGACCAAAGCTGCAATACTCAATGCTACGGCTAAGGCGCCTGTTACTCCAAAGGATAAGGATAAAATGAGTGGCAAGAAAATGGCCATTGTAATCATAAGCCAATTGCGCTCAATCCCGAGTATAATGCGCCAGAAATAGTAAAGAAAAACAGGTGCGAATAGGAAGGCGTAAAAAGCGGCTTCGTAGGTAAAAAGCTTGAGTCTCGGAAAAGAAGCAATGCCGGGAGAAATGGGGACTTCATACCATAATAGAGCTCTGCCAAAAGCAAAGGGTGCTGCAGCCAATGCGAGTAAAACGAATATAGAGTTCCATTTTAAAAGACCGCTCATTAGAGATTTCAGGTCCGTATGATCACGAAGCCAATTCCAAGAAGCAATACAAAAGGAAATAGCACTAATAAACAGAGTGCTGCTCACTGTAAGGGATTTCAAATCGGCTCCGTTCGAGATATGATATATATCGAATAGAACAATGACAAAGGCAGACAATATGAGATATAGAAGTGAATTAGATTTCCAAATCCAATAAATGAAAACAGGAGTTAATATTGCAGAATATAGCAGCCCGTGCGGCAATAGAAATGAGTTGAAGAAATAAATCAACAATACAATCGGCATGTTTTTACTCCAATTCACTCAGATAACAGTTTTAAATCAATGCGTGAATATCGGATGTATACGAGATAAGAGAGCCCTATGGTCAATATTCCAGATATGATTTGAATGGCTATATTTTGTGATTGTAACGTAAAAAACAATGTAATGCTAGGGAGTACAAAAGCGATGGATTCATAAAGCCAATTTGCCTTGAGAATTTTTCGGTTTATGATTCCCAATTCGATCGGCATAGTAATCATCATAGCCACTAATTGTCCCCAAATAAGTGAGATTACCGTATGATCGAAATAGAAGAATATAAGCATCGTCATGATACCAATACTCTTGCAGCCAACCTCCAATGTTGTAACCAGTTTCAATTCAGATAATCCATGCAAAAAGAATTTAGGTGCGATTGAATGAATGTAGAATATCTCTAAGAGAATGAATAATTCGATGAATGAAATGACATGCTTGTATTTTTCAGGGCCAAGCCAAAGTATAAACAAGTTCTCTCTAAAGCAAAACAATATTGTCAATCCAATTAATGAGGATATCATGAGAGCTGATCTAACAGAATAGTATAGAGGTTTGGGGTCGCCTTTTTCCTTAACGATGCGCGAAACTGCAGGGAAAATCCAGCCAACCAAGGACTCAAACATAATGTGTAGGTGGTTAGCAATCATTGATGCAATGCTGTAATATCCCACTACATCAGTACCTAGCGCAAAAGCCACAATCAATCGGTCTAATTGGAAGCTGAATAAGGAAACAATAGTTTGTAGCCAGCTCCAAAATCCGAAAAGTTTTAGTCTTGAAAAGATCAAAGAATCAAAGGAAGCTGACCAAGCATAGTCCGATAAATAGCGTTTGCTCCAAATGAATTGGCTCAAAACCAATAGCACGTTTGTAAGTAAACTTACCCCAATTACCATCGATAAAGAATATCCGAGTTTTAGCATAATCACTTGCCCGATTAGCATACTAATCTTGTGCGCCATATTGAATTTAGCTGCCGTGTCATACTCTTCAAACCCCTTGAAAAAGCACATAAAATGTTGTTCGTAGAATTTAACACCAATTAATGTACTGGCAAACACAAACGCAATTTTGAGGTCATCTGGATTCAAGATTCCTTTCCATTGAAATAATTCTAACGGAGCTAATAACCAAATCAACAGTGTTACGACCATACTTCCAATGGCCAATATATTCGTGAAATTGAGAGATGAGTTGTAATATCGATTAAGTCGGTTCGGATCGTCTTTGCCCCGTGCTTCAGCCACATACATAGCTACAGAGGGTCCCATTCCAAAATGCAAAACGTGAACACTGATGAATACTATGGAATTTAGGAGCATCCAAGAACCAAATAGGTAATCACCCAAGGTGTCCATAAAGAATGGCGTAAGCCCTAAAAATCCTAATGGATAGATTAAGGTATTCGCTAGATTCCAAGCAGAGTTTCGAATATTTCTGGATCGTTTGAGTAGCATATAGATTCTGTACAATCCGAACTTTTCGCACTTTTAGCAGTCGGTTGCGATTGTGCACAATGAGCAAATGTAGATTTATCCCTTATGAGTAATTATCAATTTACACCAATGGAAGACGAAGGAAAAGAAGCATGGAAAAGCCTGCGGAGTCAGTTGTTTGAATTAAAGGGCTTTACACAAGCTATGTTTCAAAGTGTATTTCATCTTTTAAGAAAGAACCTTGTAATGATTTTCATCCTACCAATAATATTGGGTGGGATCACATTTTTATGGTATAGACTTTCTGAACCCACATATAGAGCGAGTATGACGGTTAGTTATGTTCATCTTGAAAAAAAGATTTATGCAGATATGATTGTGAAGTTGAATCAGTCCATTAAAAGTGATGGAATACAAGGTATGCCTGGTTTTAACTCATTATTCCATGCGGTAAATGCCTCTCTATTGGATGTTCTTGCAATCAACTTAAAAGGCGAGGATCTCACATCAGATTTAAGTGTCGAGCATATTCCATTTGATCTAGTTGTTGAAGTAAACAACTTGGATGGATTAGATGAGTTGGAGCAAGCCTTAGTCCAGTATTTAGATAGTCCAGTTTTTGTTCAAGAGAGATTGGCTTTTAACCTTAAGAATGCTAAAAGCCAAATAGCCTTTTATACATTACAAATTAAGTCGATGCAGAATAGATTGGATGAAATCGATACTGTCAATAATCCTGAAATACTTGAGGTCTTGATAAATCAGATGAATGAGGCAAGAGACAAGCTTGCCGAGTCGGAAGGACAATTAATGTTTAATAATAACATCGAAGTTCTGCATGGGTTTCAGGCGGCAAGCGCTCAGGCGATTGACCATAGTAAAAGCAGAGCGAAAATGGCGGCAATTTTGGGCTTACTACTTGCATTTGGAATTGGTGTTTTTAGGAAGTAGATTAAAATGAAGTCAATCCTTAGTCTTGTAATATTCCTGTTTTGAACTGCCTTTGGATCTAGTGTGCAAGAAACATATGCAATGAATTCTCCGAATTTAATTGAGTCAGAATCCGCAGATGACACCATCAATACGAGCAGACTTAAGTAGCTTATTTTACATGGTTGCGAGTTCGGTGTCCAAAGAGTCGAGGGCAGTCGTGTCACTGAGCAAATGCGATACGCTGTCGTTGAATTGGACCCAAATGGACAGACGTATGGTGTCGTGGGCATAGGTTAGTGCCGGGCAAACCAGCAGGGTAAGGAGAAAATTTTTCACTGCTTGATAAATTTCGTTGTGAATATTTCATTGGAGGTTCATATTGGTATGTATTGACAAAAAAAGGCACGCCTAAGCGTGCCTTTTCAATTCATTAATGAGAACCTAGTGTTCTAATAATCAGTCAATGATTGTATCTCAATAATTTGATTGAGCGTTTTGCTTGGACGCATTGCCTTGCTTGCTAATTCAGTATCTGGATGATAATAACCACCAATGTCCATTGCAGGTCCCTGAGCAGCATTTAATTCTTCTATAATCGTGCTTTCATTGTCTGCCAACGCAGCTAAGCATGGCTCGAAGGAAGCCTTTAAACTGGCGTCCTTGGTTTGATTTACCAGTGCCTCAGCCCAATACATGGCTAAGTAGAAGTGGCTTCCTCGGTTATCCAATTCACCAACCTTTCTAGAAGGAGATTTGTCATTCAATAGGAACTTGCTTGTTGCTTCGTCTAAACACTCACCTAAAACAACCGCCTGTGGGTTGTCATACGTATTACCTAGGTGATCTAAGGATACCGCCAATGCTAAGAATTCTCCCAATGAATCCCAACGGAGGTGGTTTTCTTCGTTAAACTGCTGCACGTGCTTAGGAGCCGAACCTCCAGCGCCTGTTTCAAATAAGCCACCGCCATTCATCAGTGGAACAATGCTCAACATTTTAGCGCTTGTACCTACTTCCAAAATAGGGAAGAGGTCGGTCAAATAGTCGCGCAAGACATTGCCAGTAACCGATACGGTATCCAATTCTTTGCGGATGCGCTCCAAAGAAAACTTAGTTGCCTTAACTGGATCCATAATTTGAATGTCAAGACCATCGGTGTCGTGATCTTTCAAATAATGGTTCACCTTGATAATCAATTGCGCATCGTGTGCTCTGTTTTCATCTAACCAGAAAATAGCTGGGTTTCCAGTAGTTCTTGCTCGGTTTACAGCGAGTTTAACCCAGTCCTGGATAGGAGCATCCTTGGCCTGACAGGCTCTGAATATATCTCCTTCTTCCACCGCATGTTCCATTAATGTATTTCCACTTGAATCAACGACCAAAACCTTTCCGGCCCCTGTCATTTCAAAAGTCTTGTCATGTGAGCCGTATTCCTCAGCTTTCTGAGCCATAAGACCAATGTTGCTAACGCTTCCCATGGTAATAGGATCCAAGGCTCCATTTGCCTTGCAATCGTCTATTGTAGCTTGATAAACGCCAGCATAGGATCTGTCCGGAATAATGGCTTTTGTATCCTGCGCATTTCCGAACTTATTCCACATCTGACCTGATGTTCGAATCATAGCGGGCATGGATGCGTCAATAATCACATCGCTTGGCACATGCAGATTGGTAATTCCCTTATCGGAGTTGACCATAGCCATGTCGGGACCATTTTCAATGGCCGATTTAATGTCTGCCTCAATGGCTTCTTTCTGGTTGGCAGGAAGACTGCTAATCTGGGATAATACATTACCCAATCCGTTATTCGGATTTGCACCACAAGCGTCTAATGCTGCTCTGTGCTTTTCAAAGACTTCTGCAAAGTAGGCGCGAACCGCGTGTCCAAAAATGATGGGATCGCTCACCTTCATCATGGTAGCCTTCAGATGAACCGAAAAGAGTACTCCCTGCGCTTTGGCTTCTTCTCGCTGCGCGCTAAGAAATTCAACTAGTGCACTTTTACTCATGCATGAAGAGTCAAGTACTTCGCCCGTCTGTAAGGCAATGCCTTCTTTTAAAACGCTTTTGTTTCCATTAGCATCTTCAAACACGATGGATACAGAAGTGGCATCAGTAATGGTGACCGACTGCTCGCTTCCGTAAAAGTCACCATGTGTCATCCTAGCCACATGAGATTTTGAATCAGCACTCCAAGCTCCCATTTTGTGTGGGTTTTTACGAGCATATTCTTTTACCGCTTTAGGCGCTCTTCTATCCGAATTACCTTCTCTTAGTACAGGATTTACGGCACTTCCTTTTATTTTATCGTATCGGCCTTTGGCGTCTTTTTCGGCATCCGTATTGGCAACATCAGGATAGTTGGGTATGGCAAATCCATGGTCTTGTAGTTCCTTAATGGCTGCTTTCAATTGGGGCACCGAAGCACTTATGTTTGGCAACTTAATGATGTTCGCTTCGGGTGTTTTTGCCAAGTCGCCTAATTCAGCCAATGCATCACTAATGCGCTGATCCTCCATTAAATAATCAGGAAAAGCAGCCAAGACTCTTCCTGCAAGGGAAATGTCTCTGGTCTCAATCTTTATATTGGCTTTGGCTAAGTAAGCTTGGACAATGGGTAAGAGTGAGTATGTAGCCAAAGCCGGAGCTTCGTCTGTTCTGGTGTAGATGATTTTTGACGCCATTTGTGTGTTTGGTATTTGGCAATTGGACAATAAAAAAACGAGGTGCAAAGGTATATTTCTGCACCCCGTTTTTAAATGAGATTCGTTGGTTTTTTAGACCGACTATGGATTAAGGATTTTAATATCCAAAAATCTGCTCTAATGACAATTCTTCCACTGGACCTAAAGCATCTAACGCTTTCATGTCCATCTCCTCCTTTTTACCGATTACCAAATAGGTGTAGGTCTTGTCTTTCACATTGCTATCAAAGAAATTTTGAAGATCATCAAAAGTCATTTCCTTCACTTCAGGGTAAATCTTAGAATTCATATCGTAATCGATGCCTCTATCCTTTGCAGTCTCATATGACCAAAGGATATTCTCACCCGTGGTACGGTTGGTTTCAATTTGCTTTTGTGCACTCAGTTTAGATTGCTCAAATTGCTGATCGGCTCTGGGTAGCGCACTCATTAACTCAAGCAAAGCATTGGTTGCATCTCCTAATTTATTAGCCTGCGTACCAATGTATCCTTTTACATAGTGATGGTATTCTGGTTTTTCTGGTGAAGTAAATCCTGCATAAGCCGAATAAGCAAGCGCACGTGATTCTCTGATTTCTTGGAATACGATGGATGATAATCCACCACCAAAATATTCCCCGAAAATCTTTGCAGCTGGCATGATGTCCAAGTTCATTTTTTCACCTCGGTGATACATCATCAGCTCCGTCTGTACCATATCGTATTCCGCGAAGTATACTTTGTTCTTTGAAGTTTCTATTTCAGGATACTTTTTGGCAGCTGGAATGGTGGTGAAGCTTGCTGGCACAATATGGTGCTTTTCTAACACCGTCTTGACTGTTGACAATTCTTGAGGGCCATAGAACAAAACTCGGTGCTCATAATCAGTAATTGATTTCAGCATATCCACCAGATCTTGTGGATTTACGCTGTTCAGTTCCACTTCAGACGTGACATCGTTGAAGGGATTATTCGGTCCATATTTAGCGTAGGCGCTCATTCCTCTAAACAAGATTTGACCTTTGTTCAGTTTCTTGTCTGAACGTTTTTTAAGCATGCCACGAACCATTTCCTCGTAGCTTTTCTCATCTACTACTACATTGTTCAATAAGTTTTCGAAAAAAGCTACGCCTTCCTCAAAGTTCTCTTCTAGTCCATCTACAATGATATAGCTTCGATCATCGCTGCTAAACACACGGAAACCAAGACCCAATTTGAACATTTCTTTTTGCACATCAGCAGCGTTCATGTCATTTGTTCCTAAATAGGGCAGATAATCAAAAGCCAACGGAATGAGCTTGTCATTAAAGCTTCCCAACTCAAATAGGTAATACATGCTGTAAAGCTCATTTACATCATTGTGCAGATAGTTTACCGGAACTTTTCCTCCGATTTTATCTGTTGTAATGGCTTCTTTGAAGTCAACGAACATTGGAGTCATTCGACTTCCGTCTATGCCATTGATTTTATTGAAAAAGTCTGAAGACTGATCTCTGTTGATAGTCACTTCAGTAATCTGCGGCTTATCAACCTTGGCTACATTCTTTTCACCTTTTACCTTGTTTACCGCCACATAGTTATTTTGAAATTTCTCCTTAGCCCATCCGCTTAACTCTGCCTTGGTAATTTTCTGCATTCGGTCATATCGAGTTACCATCTTCTTCCAATCTTGCTTTAAGATAAATGCATCGCTCATTAAATAAGCACGAATCCAGTTTGCCTCCATTTGACTCATTAAGTCCTTTTTGTTTGAGCGCACCACAGCATCAATCATCCAATCGTCAAACTCACCTTTTTTGATCGATTCGACCTGCGCGAGCAACAATTGTCTTACGTCTTCAAGAGACTGACCATCGCGAGCATTACCGCTTAGCATTAAATATCCATAGTCTTCATTGGAAGTAACGGATGCATTTGCTCTTAATACTTTCTGGCTTTGAACCAAGTTTAGGTCAATCAATCCAGCATCACCATTGTAAAGAATCCCGGACATTAATTCTGAGTATAAATCATCTTTTGAGCCCGAGCCCTCTAGTCGAAATCCCACCATTTCGTATTCCGCATCGGATCCACTTACATCAGCAATTATGGGCTCTATAATTGGCTTTTCAACTGGCATTTTGGTGTTTACCAAATCCTGTCGTTTCATACCTCCGAAGTACTTGTCTACCATAGCAACCGTTGCGTCTGGGTCAATGTCGCCCGCTAAAACAATAGCCATATTGTTTGGTACATATCGGCTCTTAAAATATGCATGAATTTTTTCCATGCTTGGGTTCTTCAAGTGCTCGCTTGTGCCAATAGTAGTTTGTTGACCATATGGGTGTGTTGGGAACATCAGATCCATCAACTTATAATATCCTTGACGGAAATCGCTGTCTTGTCCACGATTGAATTCTTCATATACAGCTTCAAGTTCAGTATGGAATAATCGTAGAACCAATTCACTGAATCGTTCAGATTCTAATGCTAACCATCGCTCCAATTCGTTGCTTGGGATATCGTTGATATAGACAGTACGCTCGTTGCTTGTATAAGCATTTGTGCCTTGTGCTCCCATTGAGCTTATCAACTTGTCGTATTCATTAGTAGCCACATATTTCGCAGCATCACCAGATAGTTTATCTATTGTTCCAACAATTTCCTTGCGTTTTGCATCATCTTTTGTTGCTCGGAGCTTTTCGTATTGATCCGAAATTTGCTTTAAAAGGACTTTTTCTTTTTCCCAATCTAGTGATCCTAACTCCGAAGTGCCTTTAAAGAGCATATGCTCTAAATAATGCGCCAAACCAGTAGCGTCTGCAGGATCTTGTTTGCTTCCCGTTCTAACCGCAATGTTGGTTTGTACACGTGGTTCCGCTTTGTTAACAGAAATGTAGATCTTAAGCCCGTTGTCAAGAGTGTAAACCCGCATCCCAAATGGGTCATTGTCTACAGATTCGTACGGATATTTTGAGTCAACACCAACATTGCCGGCAAGGGATGATCCAACGAGGAGGAGCGAAAAAGCCATCGATAGGCTCATGGATAAGATTCGATTTGTCATATTCATTTAATCAATAAGCAATGTCAAGATCCAAGTCCTGCTTTAGCTTGATGAGAGAGGGGTTTTGCTTTGCTAGGTGTTCGAATTTTTCTCTTGGCGTGAAGAGCTTCGATTCGATTTTAACCTCTGTTATTTCTGTTTGTATTTGTAAGTCTTTATTTCCAGTAAGTCGTCTTAAATCTTGCAAGAAATCTGAGCTGTGAAGTCCAAACTCCTCTTCCTCGACATTATGTTGTAGTCCAATAGTAAGAATGTTATCTGCATTATCCGTTTCAAGATTCACCCGTCTTACAATTGTATGAAATGCATTGAATCCATCTTCTTCCAGTTTTTGAAGAACATGTTTCCATGCTAAATCCATTTTCATTTTGGCAAGACCTGTCTCCTCAGCGACTTCCGAGATAGAAACGGTTTTCACTTCAACTTCTTCCTTGTCAATATTAAGGGAGATTGTGGTTGGTTTTCTCCGGTCCCTATTCCGACTAACTCGCTTTTGTGGTTCAGGCGCAGGTTCTTCAACTAAACTAGCGAGCTGAGTATGTTGCTCCACAATTTCAGGAGCTATGACCTCGGCTTGAGCAATGGGCTCCGGTGGTAAGTCATTCTCCACAACCTTTTCCGCAATGGCGTCTCCTGATTTCGGTTCTGCGATTTCAATCTCAGATTTTTCAGGAATGACTGCTGGCTTTGCGGGTTCTTTTATCCGCGGAGCTTCTAGCTCTGGGTTTGGGTTAGACTTTTTTTTTTCAGCGTTTAGTCCTGCGATGGATAAAAGGGCGATTTCAAGAAGTAGGCGCTGATTTGTGGTAGTCTTAATGCGGAACTCAGCTTGTTGGCTTTCTTTCAATGCTTCCAACAACCAATCTGCATTTACCACTCCTGCCTGATCTAAATATTGTTGACGAACAGCCTGTCCCACTTCCAACAATTCAACCGTGCGCTTATCCTGACAAACCAAAAGATCTCTCAAGTGCGAACCCAGCCCGCCAATAAAGTGACTAGCATCAAATCCTAATTTTAAGATTTTATCCAACAATAGGATGGCACTTGTATAATCCGATTCATATAGAAACTTACAGAGCTTGAAGTAGTAGTCATAGTCTAAAACGTGTAGGTTCTTTAGAACTGCATCGTAAGTCAGTTTTCCGTTGGTGAAACTCACCAATTGATCAAATATTGAAAGGGCATCGCGCAGTGCGCCATCTGCTTTTTGAGCTATTACATGCAAAGCTTCCTCCTCAGCGGAAATAGACTCCTTTTCTGTTATGATTTTTAAGTGCGTTACAATTTCCTCTACAGGTATTCTATTGAAATCGTAAATCTGACATCGACTCAAAATCGTTGGTATGATCTTGTGCTTCTCTGTCGTGGCCAGAATAAATATGGCGTGCTTTGGCGGCTCTTCTAATGTCTTTAAGAAAGCATTGAACGCCTGAGTTGAAAGCATGTGAACCTCATCAATGATATAGACTTTGTACTTCCCAATTTGCGGTGGTATTCTGACCTGATCAGTGAGGTTTCTTATATCATCTACCTTGTTGTTAGATGCAGCATCTAATTCAAAGATGTTGAACGAAAAGTCCTCGTCATCTCCTTGCTGCTCACTAAGGTTGATTTCTTTGGCAAAAATTCTTGCACATGTGGTCTTACCGACACCACGTGGTCCGCAAAAAAGATATGCGTGCGCCATATGATCTTGCTCAATAGAGTTTCTGAGCGTGTCGGTGATGGCTTCCTGCCCAATTACCTCAGCCCAATTGTTTGGACGATATTTACGCGCAGAGACAACGTAGGTTTCTTTTTTTGCTGACATAGATTGCCAAAAATATACTTTGAAAGAGCAAAATCGTAGGCAAGTTGCTACAATGAGTGATAATATCAGGAATGAAGTTTGGCAAACTCCGATAAAACTCCAATATTTGGCGACTAAACCAAAGAAATTACCAATGAAAATCATCTTACGCTCTTCAAAGGATACTTTAGTCGGAATAGTCATGATACTCATGGTTATGAATTTTCAATCCTTAGCTCAAACGTTAATGCCATTGCCAGCTCAATCCGCTACCTATACAGGCAACACGAGAGGTTATTGGTTTGAAGCTCCTACGGATTTCAGAATGGTGGGTATTCGCGTACCGACAGACGCTTCAACAGATGATCAGAGTGTTGCCGTTGTAAGGTTTAATAATGGTGCACCGCCTTATTATGCAACCACGACAAATGATTTTACTCTTTTAGCATTATTTCAAGATGTTTCGGGTAGTTCTGTGCTTACAGTGAACATTCCCGTTTACGAAGGAGATTTTATTGGAGTCCTAGGTTCGCGAGGTGCAGCATCAACGAATTCATACGGAGCAAATAATTATGCGACTAACATCTTAGGTGAATCTGTAACACTAGCCAGGTTGGGGATGCAATACGATTTAGAATCTCAAACCCCGATTAACTTATGGCAGGAAAACGCAACTAATTTAGCTCGGGTTGAAATATACTATAAGACGCTAATCATTGACGATTATCCTTATTGTGATGACTTTGAAGAGGGCGATGGTAGCTGGACTATTTCTGGATTCAATCCTTCATGGGAATTTGGTCAGCCGAACAATTCTATCATCAGCGGTGCAAATTCTGGTGATAGTGCCTGGATTACCTCTTTAACCGGGGATTACAATAATGGTGAGATCTCCAATTTGGTAAGCCCAGAGTTTGATCTGAGTGCATTGGTAGATCCACACATTAGATTCAGCAGCGCGCGCGCTTTTCAGAATGGAATAGATGGGCTTCAATTGCAGGTTTCCGTTGATAGCGGTTATACTTACTCTGTATTAGGATCATCGAGCTCATCCAACTGGTATAACAGCGGGGCCGTCTCCGCGCTGATCGCTCAAGGCAACGGAAATGGTTTTACAGGGACGGCATCCGCTTGGAATGACTACAAGCATTCCATGGCAAGTTACGCAAATGATACCTCGGTTTTTTTCCGACTTTTTATGGCCTCGAATGGCTCAACCGTAACTGAAGGTTTCGGATTTGATGACTTAATAGTCGCGGAATCTGAGGATATCCAATTAGTGGATTTAATTTATCCAGATACGCTCTGCGGTGCTTCAGCCACGGAGATTAAGGCATATATATGCAACAATAGCATTACCTATCTAACAGACTTCGATATAGAATTAGATACTAACGGAACTACATTTACATACACTTATTCTGATACTTTGCCGGTCTGCTCTTGTGATACGGTTGACGTTTTATCCATAAATACTATCGCTGGCGGATCATGGGATCTTTTCGCTAATTTGGATGGCGATGGTGATGTAAATTCAGCGAACGATACCATGTCGGGTCAGATTATCGCTTTTCCGTCTCCATCCGTCTCCATCACGGGAGGTGGCAATAAGTGTGAGGGTGAACTTGACACGATCACTTTCATGTTTGGTGGAACAAGTCCTTGGAATATTGTCTACACTAATGGTTTCAATAATCTATCTACAAATAACATTACCTCGAATCCTTACTCCATCATTGTCACCGCCAGCGGTAACTATTCCCCTGTGAATGTATCTGATTCTAGCGGATGTGCTGCTGACTCAGCAAACATGACAGGCTTAGCTTCCATCGTATTTAATCCAACACCAACGGTCGATTTAGGCCCTGATACTGTGGCATGCGGTGAGTTTGAAATGGATGCAGGTTTGGGCGTGGCAAGCTACCAATGGTCGAATGGATTAGGCACCATGCAAACAGCTATTGCCAAAATATCTGATGTATATGATGTAACGGTGTCAGACTCCAACGGTTGTGAGGGTTATGATGAAATTGATGTCGAAATTCTTCCATTGCCAAAGATTTCCATTGACGATACTGTGATCTGCGAAGGTTCTTTCTACGTCTTTAATGCTGGTGGAGGAAATGCTTCTTACATGTGGCATGATGGATCTACATCATTCATCTATTTGATGGATTCCGTTGGAGTAGTGTCGGTCACCGTTACTGGTTTTAATGGTTGTGTATCAGAAAAAGCAGCTGCAATTACAGCAATTGTTCCCTTGCCAACTCCAAACATATCGAGCACTGCCGGATTAGCACCGGTGACACTTGATGCTGGATCCGGTTACGCGGCATATATCTGGAGCACAAATGATACCACCCAAACCATTGTTGTGAGTACTCCTGGGACTTATGATTGTACCGTGACCAATTCGAGCGGATGTCAAGGAGAGGACTCTCAATCGGCTAGGATCTGGCCGAATTCCATAGAAGAAGCAGCGCAGATGGATGGGTTCGCAGTTTATCCTAATCCAGCTAGCACCTATCTAACACTGCAGTTTGCTTCGACTAGTGATGTGCCCGCTTATTGTGAATTGTATGACATGCAAGGCAGAGTTATTCAAAGAAATCCGCTCAATAAGTCTATACTCAACCAGTCCATATCATTGCCAGCAAACATGGTGGATGGCGAGTATTTTGTTCGTTTTGTAATTGATAATGTTATCGTGGATAAACCCATAATAGTTCGCCATTAGTATAAGCCAAAAACTATACTGAAACTTAGGTTTGGAAAAGCCTAGGTTAATTGTATCTTTGCGCCCCATTTTTGGAAAACTAAAATCAAATCATGAAAAACCGTTACGAAACTGTTTTCATTTTAACTCCCGTTTTGTCTGAGGACCAGACAAAGGAAACAGTGAAAAAATTTACCGGTTACCTTAAGAAGAACGATGCAAAAATTCTTCATGAGGAAAACTGGGGGCTTAAGAAATTAGCCTATCCAATCCAGAAGAAGTCCACTGGATTTTATCATTTGATCGAATTCGAAGCAGAAGGCACGATCATTCAGCCATTAGAAACTGAATTTATTCGCGATGAGCGTATAATGCGTTTCTTAAATGTGAAGATGGAAAAGCATCATGTAGCATTTGCAGAGAGTAGAAGAAATAAGTCTAACAAAAAAGCAAAAGCTTAAAACTAGGAATCATGGCAGACGATATTAGATATCTGGCCCCGATACAGATCGAGACCAAAAAAGAAAAATACTGCTGGTTTAAGAAGGCAGGAATTAAATACATCGATTATAAAGACGCAGACTTCTTATTGCGATTTGTAAACGAGCAAGGAAAACTTCTTCCGAGAAGAGTAACAGGAACATCAGTTAAGTACCAAAGAAAAGTGTCTACCGCTGTTAAGCGTGCTCGTCACTTAGCATTGATGCCTTACGTTACTGATATGATGAAATAATTAAGGAATCATGGAAGTAATATTAAAGCAAGACATTGAGAAACTAGGTTACAAGGATGACATGGTTTCAGTGAAAGAAGGTTACGGAAGAAATTTCTTAATACCTACTGGCAAAGCAGTACTAGCTACCGCATCCGTCAAGAAAATGCACGAAGAGACTATTCGTCAGCGTTCTAAGCGAATGGAAAAGGAAAGAGAGTCTGCTCAGCAGGCTGCTGAGAAGCTGAAAGGAATGTCTATTAAGGTTGGCGCTAAAGTGGGCGAATCGGGTAAGATTTTCGGATCAGTTAACAGCATCCAATTAGTAGAAGAAATAGCTAAGCTTGGTGTGAATGTTGACCGAAAGCGAGTGAAGATTAAGGATGAACCAATCAAGGCCATCGGAACTTTTGAAGCAGAAGTCGGATTCCACAGAGATGTGGTTGAGACTATTTCATTTGAAGTTGTTGGTGAATAATTGGAGAATTAAATAAATAAGAGAAAAAGGGAGGCGAGCGCTTCCCTTTTTTCGTTTAAAATAAGGCCGTGAATCATGCGGTTACGTTAATATTGTCAACCTGAAAAACAGACTATTATGACTTTTGATTTGGAGATGATTAAAGCAGTTTACGCCAAGTACCCAGAACGTGTTGCTGCAGCAAGAATAATACTCAACAAACCACTTACACTTTCTGAGAAAATCCTCTATACTCACCTATGGGAAGGCTCAGCTTCACAAGAGTTTATTCGTGGTGGAAGCTATGTTGATTTTGCTCCTGATAGAGTAGCTATGCAAGATGCAACGGCTCAAATGGCATTGCTGCAATTTATGCAAGCCGGAAAGGACACGGTTGCCGTTCCCTCAACCGTGCACGCGGATCACTTAATTCAAGCTAGAATTGGCGCAGATAAGGATTTGCAGGAGTCCTTGAATAAGAATAACGAAGTATTCAACTTCCTTTCTTCTGTATCAAATAAATATGGAATTGGCTTTTGGAAGCCTGGAGCGGGTATCATCCACCAAGTAGTTCTGGAGAATTACGCATTCCCTGGTGGAATGATGATAGGAACAGATAGCCACACAGTAAATGCAGGTGGATTAGGAATGGTAGCTGTTGGTGTCGGCGGAGCTGACGCTGTTGACGTAATGGCTGGAATGCCATGGGAATTGAAGTTTCCAAAGTTGATTGGGGTTAAGCTCACGGGCAAGCTGAATGGCTGGACGTCTCCAAAAGATGTTATTCTCAAGGTGGCAGGTATTCTCACTGTAAAAGGTGGTACAGGGTGCATCGTGGAGTACTTTGGTGAAGGTGCCAAGTCGCTATCATGTACTGGGAAAGGAACCATTTGTAACATGGGAGCGGAAATTGGAGCGACTACATCGACCTTCGGTTACGATGACAGCATGCGAAGGTATTTAGCAGCTACAGGTCGCCAAGATGTGGTGGATTTAGCGAACGAAGTTGCTGAGCACCTAACTGGCGATGATGAAGTTTATGCAAACCCAGAGCAATACTTTGATCAAGTTATCGAAATAGACTTGAACACATTACAACCACACTTGAATGGTCCGTTTACTCCAGATCTCGCGACTCCAGTTGCAGATATGAAGAAAACTTTGAAGTCTAAAGATTGGCCCGTTGAGGTTGAATGGGGATTGATTGGGTCTTGTACCAATTCATCTTATGAGGATATTTCTCGTGCAGCCTCCATAGCCAAACAAGCAGTGGAAAGAGGTTTAAAGCCTAAAGCTGAGTTTGGCATCAATCCTGGTTCTGAGCAAGTGAGGTATACCGTGGCTAGAGATGGTTTCATTTCCATTTTTGAAGATTTAGGAGCTACTATATTCACGAATGCTTGTGGACCATGTATAGGTCAGTGGGCAAGAGCCGGTGCTGAGGAGCAAAAAAAGAACACCATTGTTCACTCCTTTAACAGAAATTTCTCTAAGAGAGCAGATGGTAATCCAAATACCCATGCATTTGTAACCTCACCAGAAATGGTCGCGGCAATAGCGATAAGTGGTAGACTCGATTTTAACCCAATGGAGGATACCTTGATTAATGATAAAGGCGAGGAAGTCAAATTAGCTGAACCAACAGGATTCGAGTTACCACCAAAAGGCTTTGATGTGGAAGATTCAGGATATCAAGCACCAGCGGCTGATGGCAGTAATGTTGACGTAGTGGTTAAACCAGATTCAGAGCGTTTACAGCTATTGACCCCATTCACACCGTGGAATGGCGAGAACATTACAGGAACCAAGTTATTGATCAAAGCGTTCGGGAAGTGCACAACGGACCATATCTCAATGGCAGGGCCATGGTTACGTTATCGAGGTCACCTTGACAATATTTCTAACAACTGTCTGATTGGTGCGGTCAACGCATTTGGTGAACAAACCAATGCGGTTGTTAATCAATTGACAGGTGAAACGCAGGAAGTACCTGCTGCTGCCAGAGCATACAAAGCGGCTGGTGTACCAACGATAGTTGTAGGAGATCATAACTATGGTGAAGGATCGTCAAGAGAACATGCTGCCATGGAACCAAGACATCTGGGAGTATGCGCGGTGATCGTTAAGTCTTTTGCAAGAATCCACGAAACCAATTTAAAGAAGCAAGGAATGCTTGGTTTGACATTTGTCAATGAAGCTGACTACGATAAGGTTCAAGAGGATGATACATTTAATTTCCTTGATTTGAATGAATTTGCTCCAGGTAAGACATTAAACTTAGAGCTCGTTCACAACGATGGATCTAAAGAGTCAATTGAGCTTAACCACACCTACAATGCGGCACAGATTGATTGGTTCAGAGCAGGTAGTGCTTTGAATTTGATCAAAAAGCAATACGCTGGTAACTAAATACAAGCTGAAGGTTGATGAACGAAGAACACGCAATTCAAAATGATCTTTTGGTTCGTGCCGCTCGGGGCGATAAGACAGAAAGGTCACCAGTATGGGTGATGCGACAAGCGGGTCGTATCCTTCCAGAATACAAGGCTGTACGGTCTAGTCTATCTGGGTTTAAAGAATTGGTTGAAACGCCTGATTTAGCTGCAGAGGTAACAGTGCAACCGGTGGATATTCTTGGGACAGATGCGGCTATAATTTTCTCTGACATTTTGGTTATTCCTGAAGCAATGGGTTTGCCCTATGAGATGAGGGAAGGAATTGGTCCACGGTTTCCAAAGGTGATAGGATCGGAGTCAGATATTGATAGGATGAATATTGCCGAAGGTCAAGAGCTTAAGTATGTCTACGATGCCATTTCTGTAACGCGTAAGCGACTCGCTGGAAGAGTACCAGTGATTGGGTTTGCCGGAGCTCCCTTCACCATCTTCTGCTACATGATTGAAGGTAAGGGGAGTAAGACCTTTAGTGAAGCGAGAAAATGGCTTCATGCGAATCCGAAAGGCGCGCACAAACTACTTCATAAGATTACCGAGTCTACCATCAATTACTTGAAATTACAAGTTGAAGCAGGAGTGTCTCTGTATCAAGTCTTTGATTCTTGGGCAGGTGTGCTGAGCAAAGATCTATACCAAGAGTTTTGTATGCCTTACATGAATCGCATTGCTCAAGAAGTAGACACGGTGCCACGGATAGTTTTTGCGAAAGGCGCATACTTTGCAATGGATGATTTGATGAAGAGTGAGTATAATGCCGTGGGCCTAGATTGGAGCGCAAATGTAAAAGAGGCTCGATCTTTGAATTTAGAGAAAGTACTTCAAGGAAATTTAGACCCAACCATATTGTATGGTGATGAAGACTACATCGTTCAAAAGACTAAGGAGATGTTAAGTTCATTTTCAGGTGGAGGGCACATTGCTAATTTAGGGCATGGTGTATATCCAGATACAGATTGGAGAAAAGTCAAGCTTTTCATTGATACAATAAAATCAAGTAGAAATTAATATTAAAAGAATGAAGAAATTATTAATTGCCACAATCATGTCTGCTATGACAGTAATCGGTTTCTCGCAAGGAAATATGATACAAAATGGCAGTTTTGAGACAGTAAGTAAAAAAATTAAATCAGGAGGAATGATCGAGTATGCAACAGGATGGTCCTCTCCCACAGACGCCAAGGCCGATGTATTTAGCCCCAAGGCTAAATCTGATGAGTACAAGACTCCTGCAAATCTATATGGAGATACGGACCCATTGGATGGAAGCAATTACGCGGGTGTTATAATGTATAGTTATAAGGACGATGCACCACGACAGTATTTGCAGGCGCAACTCACGGAGAAAATGAAAGAGGATAAGGTTTATTGCGTGAAAATGAATGTGATGTTGAGCATGCTGTCAAAATACTCTTCCAACAACCTTGGTATCTATATTAGTAAGAAACCATTGACACCAGAGGATATTGAGGCCTATAATATCGAGCCGCAAATTATCCACTCGCAAAACAAAATCTTCGATGAGCAATTCGATTGGGAGCCCATTTGTCAAACTTATATTGCAGATGGCGGTGAAGAGTACATAACCATTGGGAACTTTGCCACAACAGATGCTACTGAGAATGAAAAAGTCAAAAAACCAAAAGGAATTACTGGTACTCAAGCACGCGGTGCTTACTATTATATAGATGATGTAAGTGTTATGAATATGGCTGGAGTTGAATCTTGCGAATGTGAATTAGACGCTGGCGGAAATGCAATCAATGTGGTCTACTCAGTAGAGACGAGCACCGATATGGATTCAGATGTATCGCAAGACATTGAGAGAACAAGGATTTATTTTGATGATGGTTCCGATGTAATCAGTGAGCCGGCAATGGCTGATATTATTAAAATTGCGGAGTTGCTTAAAGAACATCCAAAATATAAGGTCAAAGTTATTGGACATACAGATCCTGTAGAGGAAGCCAAGGTAACTGGAAATGTGTCTTTAAATAGGGCGAATGCCGTGCGAGATGCTCTTGTTGCTAACAGTGCAGCGGAAGGTAAATTACTAGTAGTTGGTGTGCAAGATTTTGAGCCAATTACATCAGATGCTACCTCAGCTGGGCAGGCTCAAAATAGACGCGTAATGTTTACCGTTATTAGTAAGAACTAAGCAGAACTTAAAGTTTTTTAAAGCCCTTCTGATATCTCAGGAGGGCTTTTTTATTTTCGCCACAACTTATGATAGAAAAGAATAACCCCAAAACCATTCGAGCTTGGGCGTTTTATGATTGGGCGAATTCAGTTTATTCATTGGTTATTTCGACTGCCATCTTTCCAATTTTCTACGCAAGTCAAGAGTTTCCATTGACCAAAATTGTAAATGGTGTTGAGATTCCGTTGGTTACATTTTTTGGGCTAACTTTTATCAATACCGAGATTTACAGTTACAACCTGTCGCTATCTTTTCTAATAGTAGCAGCAATTTCGCCATTTCTATCAGGTATTGCTGACTACACAGGAAGTAAAAAGAAGTTTCTCCAATTCTTCTGTTACCTCGGATCCCTTTCGTGCGCCATGCTGTTTTTCTTTGATGTGAATAACATGGAATTGTCCATGGTTTTTGTGCTATTAGCAAGTGTGGGTTTTTGGGGAAGTTTGGTTTTTTACAATGCATTTTTACCGGAGATTGCTGACCCTCAGTATCATGATGATGTAAGCGCAAAAGGATTTGCCTATGGTTATGTGGGTAGTTCTATTCTTTTAATTGCAATTTTGGGCATACTCACTGTTTTTGGAAATGGATTGGTTCGATATGCATTTTTAGCTGTTGCTCTTTGGTGGGCTGGGTTTGCTCAAGTCACATATAGAGTATTACCTAGTAATGTTCACCAGAGAAAACCTGAGGATACATATATATGGAAGGGGTATCAAGAACTTCGGAAAGTATGGGGCGAACTGGGAAATCTATTGAACATTAAGCGTTACCTAAGATCATTTTTTGTCTACAGCATGGGGGTCCAGACAGTCATGGTCATGGCGGTGTTATTTGCGAAAAAGGAAATTGATTGGGGAGGAGAGGGTGATACTGGCCTAATTGTAAGCGTTCTCATAATTCAATTTGTGGCTGTTGCAGGTGCGTTCTTGTTTGCGAAATTTTCTAGAAAACTTGGAAACATTCCCGTTTTGGCAATCGCCTTAGTTATATGGATTGGGATATGCTTGGTAGCATACTTCATTCATACTCCATCTCAGTTCTATTTATTAGCCGGAGTTGTGGGATTGGTTATGGGTGGAATTCAATCCTTGTCAAGATCGACATATTCGAAGCTTTTACCCGATACAATAGATCACGCATCTTATTTCAGTTTTTATGATGTGGTCGAAAAGCTGGGAATTGTAATAGGGACATTTCTTTTTGGTGTAATTGAAGGAGTTACATCTAGCATGAGATATTCGGCTTTAGCCTTATTATCCTTCTTTCTTGTGGGATTGATATTGATTCTCTTTGTAAAACGAGAAAAGAGTATTGGACCCAATTTTGAACCAAATTTGAAGTAATGGAAAAGCATTTTGATATTGTAATTGTTGGCGGAGGAATTGTTGGTGCAGCGACAGCGTATAAATTGCAGGTCGCGTTCCCTGACAAGTCGATAGCTATTTTGGAAAAGGAACCTAAGTTAGCGAACCATCAAACGGGAAATAATTCTGGGGTAATTCATTCAGGAATCTATTACAAACCAGGTTCATATAAAGCAAAGACATGCGTAGACGGGCGCAGGGAGTTAGTAGCATTTGCCAAAGAGTTTAATATCAGCCATGATAATTGCGGGAAGATTATAGTTGCTACCAATGAAAGTGAGTTGCCAAATCTTGAGACTATTCGTGAGCGTGGCATAGCCAATGGAGTTGAAGGAATTGAACAAATAGGTCCAGATGCTATACGTGAGATTGAACCTTTTTGTGCGGGTATAGCTGGTATTCGCGTTGGTTGTACAGGCATAATTGATTTTCGCGCAACAACGGAGAAGTTTGGTGAACTTTTAGAATCAAAAGGTGAATCAAGTCAGGTTCTACTTAATCATGAAGTAATAGATCTTATCCAAAATGATGCAGGCACAACACTAGTCACGAATCAGGGAAAGATTACCGCTAAGCATGTTATTTATTGTGGAGGACTGCAAGCGGATCGATTAGCTAAAACTGACGGAGTAGAACTAGATATGTCCATTTTGGGTTTTAGAGGCGATTATTATGAGCTGAGTGAAGAAGGAAAGCACAAGGTGAAAAACTTAATATATCCTGTACCTAATCCCAAATTCCCCTTCTTAGGTGTGCACTTCACTCGAATGACGGACGGCAGTGTAGAGTGTGGACCAAACGCAGTATTCGTTTTTAAACGCGAAGGCTATGGTAAAACAGATTTTAACTTGAAGGATACCACAGATGCATTAACCTTTCCAGGAACCTGGAAATTTTTCGCAAAACATTGGAGGTTTGGAATAGAGGAATACCGGAGGGCCTTTTCTAAGTCTTTGTTTTTATCTCAATTACAAAGACTTATTCCAGATTTAGAAATGAAAGATTTGGCACATGAACGTGCAGGTGTCAGGGCAATGGCTCTGGCTGATTCTGGAGATATGATTGATGATTTTAAGTTAGAGTTTAAGCGCAACAGTATTCATGTACTAAATGCTCCAAGCCCTGCGGCAACCGCGTGTTTATCAATCGGTAATGAAGTGGCTAAAATGGCGAAGGACCACTTTAATCTTTAAAACTTAGGTTACAATACGATACGTCTCTTGTATATTGGACCAATCAAAGATGAATTGTCCTACTATTTCATCTAGCCTTTTTAGAAAAATTGGGTTCGGAGTATTCATGTTTTTGAAATAATCGCTTTGATAATCATTTAAGCCATACTTGAAAAACACTCCTTTGGACATAGCATAATGCACGTTCTTTGATGGATGATTTATCCTACCCATCCAAGATTGATATTTCGCAATCGTCTCTTTTAAAACTGCCGGCTCAGTCATCAAAGTACTTCCGAGCTTACGGTAGATTCTTTCTGCAATACGCGCACCTTTCACTGACTCAAAATAATCGCTGAGTAGTTTAATGTTGCCAGCTATAACGATCAATAAAAATTGATCTCCATCTTCTTTAGATATACTTGGAGATAGGGCAAATTTTGGATCGTTATTTATGATTTCCACGACATCTTCAAAACCGGACTCCATTAATTGTATTGTCGAATTCACGAAAAACTTCGCTAATTGGTCTTCGGAAAGTTTTTTCTTTTTGAAAATAGTGAACATGGGTGTGAACCTTATTGATCTGTGCACAAAGGTCTTTCATTCAAGAAGCGTTTTTCGCTTGGTCGTGGAATCCTTATCAACAGAGTTTTCAACGACTTAGATGTCCTATGTTATCTTCATATTAGAACAAATGGAACATTGAGTTAAAACTGGGCACTTAACTGTTGAAAGCACGATTGGCAACAGTTACATTCGTGTCATCAAGTGGATTTATGGAAGAGAATAAGACTATAATTAATAGGGAATTAAGTTGGTTGGCATTCAATGAGCGGGTGCTAAAGGAAGCCGTTGATTCCACTGTCCCGCTTATGGAGCGGCTAAAATTCCTTGGAATTTTTTCTAATAATAGGGATGAGTTTTTTCGAGTTCGGGTTGCATCTGTTAAACGGTTAATGCAGTTGGAAAAACGCGAGAAGGCTGGAATCGAGGATCCAAAGTCTATTTTCAAAAAAATCCAAGAAATTACCATTAAACAGCAGCGGGAATATGAGCAAGTTTATCGGAATATTATCGCGGAGTTAGATGAGAATGGTGTTCATCTTATCAATGAAACCAAATTGAATAAGAGCCAGAGACAGTTTGTCAAACAATACTTTGAGGATGAAGTTGATCCAGTTATCGGCCCAATAATGCTAAAACAGATCAAGACTTTTCCTCAGTTACGGGATAAAGGAATATATCTTGCGATAATTTTAAATAGTCCTGAAAAGAAGCACAGTGAGTATGCCTTAATGGAGGTTCCGTCTATGCTTCCACGATTCTTAGAAATACCAGGGGATGACACCAAAAAGTTTATCATCATTCTCGATGATATAATCAGGCTCAACTTAATGGATGTATTCCAAATATTTAGGCCTGAATCTGTTGAGGCGTATACATTCAAAATAACCCGAGATGCTGAATTAGATTTAGACAATGATATCACCAAAAGCTTTCTGGAAAAAATGAAAGCAAGTTTGAAAGAACGAAAGAGAGGTGCTCCGGTAAGGTTCGTCTATGACGCAGAGATGCCAAAGGAACTACAAAGATACTTGGCAAAGAAAATGCACCTCACAAATTCTGAGGATGCATTCATACCAGGAGGTCGATACCACAACTTAAGAGACCTAATGTCATTTCCGAGACTTAAAATGGACAAAGGATATTACCGACCATTGGTCAGTCATGAACACCCTCATTTAAGAAGTTACGAGAGTCATTTTGATGCGATTAAAGCAAAGGACATCCTTCTTCATTTTCCTTATCAATCATTTAATCATGTGATTGAGTTTTTAAAAGAGGCAGCTGTGGATCCAAAAGTAAAGACCATTAAAATTTGTCTTTATCGAGTTGCGAAGAGGAGTAAGGTGGTAAACGCGCTTATTAATGCGCGCAGAAATGGTAAGCATGTGATTGTTGTTTTTGAACTTCAAGCTAGGTTCGATGAAGAAAGTAACATCTACTGGTCCAATATTTTAGAGGACGAAGGAGTAGATGTTTACTTCGGGTTTCCAGGATTAAAAGTTCATAGTAAAATCTGCATTATAACACGAAAGGAACAATCCAAGAGCGTTCAATACGGATATGTCGGGACCGGCAATTTTCATGAGGGCACCTCTGGCTTGTATACTGATTTTAGTCTTCTTACGGCTGATAAACGCATAACCAAGGAGATTGATAAGGTTTTCGAAATGTTCGAACACTCAATTTGGAGGAATTATCGATTTCAGCATCTTCTTGTATCACCCTTTTATCTGAGAAATAAATTGGTGAGGTTTATAAATATAGAGATTAAAAATGCAAAGGCTGGAAGGTCAGCATATATTCATCTTAAGATGAACAGTATTGTTGATACCAGCTTAATAGAAAAGCTATATGCAGCGAGTAATGCTGGTGTTAAAGTTAGATTAGTAGTTAGAGGAATCTGTTCTCTAATTCCCGGAATAGAGGGATTAAGTGAGAACATTGAGGTAATAAGTATAATTGATCGCTACCTTGAGCATGCTCGATTCTATTGTTTTTGCAATGATGGTAACCCTTTGTATTTCATTAGTTCTGCAGATTGGATGGTAAGAAATATTGATAGGCGGATAGAGGTTACTTGTCCTATATATAGCAAGGAAATTATCGAAGAAATAGACCATACATTTGAGGTGCAGTTCTCGGATAATGTAAAAGGTCGAAGACTTCAGTCCGATGGACAATATAAAGTTCAAAAGAAAAAAGGTGACAAAAGAGTGAAATCTCAATCTGAACTATTTCAACACTATAAAATGTTAGCCAAAAAGTAATGAAGGCGTATTGTTTTGCCGCTATTGATATCGGATCTAATGCTGTTCGCTTATTAGTCAGTAATGTTTTTGAGGAAGGTTCAAACATCACAATTAAGAAGCAATCACTCGTCAGAGTTCCCATTCGCCTTGGAGCGGACGCCTTTTTAAATAAACATATCCCAAAGTTAAAGGAGGATGAGTTCTTAAGTACAATGCATGCTTTTCATCATTTACTAAAAGTGTATAAACCAGAAAAGATTAGAGCCATTGCTACATCTGCGTTTAGAGAGGCTGAAAATGGACACGAAATAGTCAATCGGGTATTTAACGAAACCGGGATTCGAATTGAAATTGTTACGGGTAAGGAGGAGGCTGAAGTAGTTTACGCAAATGGGCTGCGTGATAATATGGATTCCGATAGCAGTTATTTATACATGGATGTCGGAGGTGGAAGTACAGAATTAACCTTGTTCAATAATCATGAAGCCATTGCATCTCAATCTTTCAACGTTGGTTCAATTCGTTTGTTGATGAATTCTGTACCAAATGAGCAATGGTCCGAAATGAAGGAATGGGTTCGTGGTATTGGGAGGCAATCGACTAAAAACTTAGCACTTATTGGATCTGGAGGTAACATTAATAAGTATTGCAAACTATTGATGAAAGACTATGGAGAAGCCTTGAAGTATGACGAGATATACCATCTATATAAAAGGTTGAAACACATGTCAACCGAAGAACGAATTCAAAAGCTCTACTTAAATCCAGATAGAGCAGATGTTATAGTGCCGGCAGGGAAAATATTCACCTCCGTAATGCGCTGGAGTGGGTGCGAAGCTGCATATGTGCCTAAGATTGGTGTGTCCGATGGATTAATTAAGATGCTCTATGATGAAATTAAACTAGAAAGAGCTTTTATCTAAACCTCAAAAGGGTTGATTTCATCGTTCTTAATTTTCCTGTTTTTTCTATCAAATAATCGAGACACATCGTAACCAATTCCAATACATGGTCTAATGTAGAATGGATAAAAATGAGGATGCGAGTTCTGATTTGTGATTATCAAATTAGATCCCATTCCGGCATCAAAACTGAATACAAACCCTTCACCAGAGTAGACTTGAATGCCAGCATGCAGCGTAGCTCCTTCTACGCTGTGATCGTAAGGCTTGTTTTTGATTCGTTCATCATAATAGTTGGTTACCCACCCAAATCCAAGTCCCACTCTTGGGTAAATAAATTTGCTTCCCACATCAAAACTATAGCGCAGTCCAATTTGATAATTAAACGAACTTGGAATATTTGCGTTTCCATCGTTGGTTTCAGGTGCGTATCCAAACCCTCCAAATCCAGAAATATGACCAGCTCCAACTTCCAGATTTGCACCTAACCCGCCATACATCATGCCAAAACCAGCTGATAAACTAGCAAAGTACTGTGCAGGAGAATCATCGTTTTCGGACTGTGAATATCCACTGAGATGAAGAACACTCAAAGTGAGATACAACATGAAACGACAGATGTTCATCTAATTCAATTAGGATGCATAAATCTTAGTCATGAGTTGCTCATACTTTGATAAGATGAACTTTCGTTTAAGTTTCAAAGATGGGGTGAGTTCGCCTGTTACAATAGTCCAGGCAGCTTCACAAAGCTCAATTTTTTTGACCTGCTCAAATTTCCCATAATTCACATTCATTTCGTCTATTTCTTTCCAAATGCGTTCTTTGAGAGTTTCATTAGCTGACAAGTCTGCTTGAGTCTCGCATTTTAAACCTTTTCTAATGCACCAATCTTTGCAAAAGGCCAAGTCAGGGACAATCAAAGCGGCAGGATGCTTTTGGTTCTCTCCCACAACCATGATTTGATCAATGAACCGAGAAGATTTATAGGTGTTTTCCATCGGTTGAGGTGCCACATACTTCCCTCCTGAGGTTTTAAAAATCTCCTTTTTTCGATCCGTTATTTTGAGATACTGACCATCTACTAAGGTCCCTATGTCGCCTGTGCTGAACCAACCGTCATCAGAGAGAACCTCACGGGTCAATTCTGGCTGATTATAATATCCCATCATGACATTTGGCCCTTTGATTAGAATCTCCCCATCTTCGGCTATTTTAATTTCAACCTTGTGTAATTTCCTTCCTGTTGTGCCAAGCATGAACCCTTTGTTAACGAAAGAGTTTACTGACGCAACGGGTGATGTTTCGGTTAGTCCGTATCCCTCAAGTATTGGGATTTTTGCTGCACAGAAAATTGAAGCTAGACGTGGTTGAAGCGCGGCACTTCCGCTAGCAATAACCTCTACCTTACCACCTAGCGCTTCTCTCCATTTATTGAATATCAACTTGTTTGCGATGCTCAATTGAAATTCATACCATGCTCCGTTTTCTCCATAGGGCTCCCATTTTTCTGCTAAACCGACAGCCCAGAAGAACAATGAGCTTTTAAGCCCTGTTAATTCTGATCCTTTGGCCATGATACGATCGAAAACCTTTTCAAGCAATCTAGGCACAGCGGTAAAAACTTGAGGTTGAACCTCGCGAATATTATCACCAATCGTTTCCATTGATTCCGCGTAGTAAACAGACACGCCTGTGTACATGAAGAGGTAAAGAACCATACGCTCATAAACATGACATAAGGGGAGAAAGCTTACTGCTCTTGCATTCTCATCACAAGGAATCCTTTCTCTACTTCCAATTACATTGGAAACTATATTGTCATGGGACAGCATTACTCCTTTTGGGTTGCCGGTAGTGCCACTAGTATAAATGAGGGTTGCTAATTGGTCGCCTTTAATTGCTGATTTTCTGTTTTCAATTTCTTCTGTGGTCGTTTTTTTGCCTCTTGCCTTGAATTCTGAGAAGTATTCAATACCATCTATTTTTTCGAATGAAACGATTAATCCGAGACTTTTTGCATTGGCTTTTACCTCGTTTACTTTTTCCAGAAGATCCTTGCTGCCTAAGAAACAAATTTTAACCGAGGCATCGTTGAAAATATATTCATAGTCTTTAGATGATATCGTAGGATAAATTGGAACACTAATGCCACCGCACATCTGAATACCTATGTCAACAATATTCCATTCGGGTCTATTGTTTGAAATAATGCCCACTTTATCGTTTGGCTCGATTCCTGCCTCGACAAGTGCTTTACTCACCATTAAGGCCTGGTCAATAAAACTTTTTGTTGATGTTTTCACCCATTTCCCATTCACCTTTCCGCTGAGCGAGTCTTCTTTTGGGAAGTTTTCTAGTTGGTAGTATGGTATGTCAAAGAGTCGTTTTACTTCCATGGCTATTTCTTTTTACTTGTATCAAATCTAATGTAGAAAGATTAATGTTCGTTTTTTGCTCCACCAAAGACCTGAACGCAATTGGATTTATATCGTTTATGCGGTTCGATTGCTACTCCAATAAACCGACTCTCAATATCTAGAATATTTCTTCGATGCCCCGCATTTGGGGAATTGCTGTCAATTAGGAGATTGATAACGATGTCAATTGCTAATTCATTTCCATAATTAGCGTTCTCATTAACACTGCTGAATTTAACTAACAATTCTTCCATCCTGCTTCTGTAAGGTGTGCCATCTGAGGCGTTGTGCCCCGTCCTTCCTGAGTTACCCATATCAATCGCATGTTTGCGAGCTGTTTCGGTGAGTATTCGGTCAGGTTTAAGTAATACCCTTGGTCCCGTTTCCTTCAAATTTGTAATCAACTCTTTAACATTTTTATCTTTTTTGATTCTGTTCTCTTTTAAATAGTTCTTTAAAAAGGTCTCTTCAAATAAAGAGGGGTTCATTCGACATAGGTTAATGTAGTAGATAACCTGTTTTTCTTGCTCAACCATGCACTCCACGTTAATTGCAGAATTTGCTTTGGCTAATGCTGTGTCAGGCCAAAGTTGGAATAGGTCAGAATTTTGGGATTGACCTAAAAAATGAATACACAAAAACATGATTAGAAAACTATTTCTCATAAACTGATTGACCGCTAATATAAGTTGCGATTATTTCGGCACCTCGAATCGCTTCTTTTTCACAATTCAAAATATCCTTGTCCAAGATAACGAAGTCTGCCAACTTACCTAATTCTAAGCTGCCTTTAATTTCATCATTAAAGCTCGATATCGCAGCCCAAATGGTCATCCCTTTCAGTGCTTGTTCACGAGTCAAGGCCTCGTCCATGTTGAAGCCACCTTCTGGGTAGCCTTCTATGTCAGATCTGAAAACAGCAGAATAAAACGTATTTAAGGGTGAAATGCCTTCTACAGGGAAGTCCGTTCCCAGCGGAACCATTCCATTCTGATCCATGAGGCTTTTTAATGAATATGCCCAGGTTATTCTATTTGATCCAAGTCTTTTTTCTGCCCAGTACATATCGCTAGTTGCATGAGTGGGCTGCATTGATGGTAGAATGTTAAACTCGCCAAATTTTGCGCGATCTTCAGGATGCACCACTTGCGCATGTTCAATGCGCCATCTTTTGTCATTTGTTCCGCCAAGCACCTTGGCCATTTCATTCAGGGTTACCTGGTTCCCAGCGGTACCAATACAGTGCACCGCAAGCTGAAAGCCAGCCTCATTGCACATTTTTGCCCACTTGGCAATAGAATCTGGAGGAGTAATAAAGAAGCCGTAACTAGAAGAATCATCTGAATATTCATCAATCAGTCGAGCTCCGCGAGATCCAAGTGCTCCATCGCAATATACCTTGATGGTTTTTGCGGTTAGGGACTCAGTTTTTATACCAAGCGCTGAATAATCATTCAAAAATTCAGATTTGGCAGAATACATTGCATTTATTCTTATCGTCAAACTGCCCTCTTGTTGGAGCTTATTAATAAGGTTTATCTCGTCAACCTCGAGGCCAGCATCGGTTACAGAAGTGAGCCCAACAGCAAAACATTCTTTTTCCGCAACCTTCATCGCATTTGTTTTGTGTTCTATGTCAGGCTCTGGGATAATATCTTCCAGCAATGTCATAGCCTCGTCAATAAGTATACCGGTCGGTTCACCGTCTTGTCCTAGTACAATTTGACCACCATTTATTTGAGTATTTCTGTCTATGCGAGCAGCATTTAGCACGGACTTTGAGACTAAAATGGCGTGTCCATCGACTCGTTTAATAGCAATGTTCAAATCTGGGAATCTATCTTCTAAAATATCATTATTTGGAAAATCGCTGACTTCCCAGTCATTTTGATCCCATCCACGACCAAGGACCCAACTCACATCGTTTTTATCAAGGTATGCCCCAATTCTAATAAGTACTTCTTCAAATGAATTTGTACCAATCAAATCTAACTGAGCGCGTGTTAATCCATAGCCTAAAAAATGATTATGCGCGTCAATGAAACCCGGATATATAATTGCTTTTTCAGCATCTCGAAGCACCTCTGAATTGTACTTATTAAGAATCTGATGCTCTGCTCCTAACTCAATAATTCTACCATCTTTAATTGCCATTGCCTCATGAGTTTCCATTTGATCGTTCACACTGTAGATAAGTGCGTTGTGAATTATCAGATCAGCTTCTAAAGGTTCAGAACAACTATGGATAAGTAGCGCGATTATGCCAGCGAGAAACAATTTGCTAAACTTCATTATGAGAATTTTTTGCCTTTTGGTATATGAAAAGAGGAACAAACGCTAACAGCAACAAGATAATAAATGGGCTCCGATATCTCATTGCAGCTCCTAATACAGGAGATATCAATACTATTAGGCACAGCCCCGGAATAATTGATTGAATAAGAAAATGTGAAGTAAGACTCAGATTTCCATTTTTAATTAATCTGAATGACCCAATCGAAACTACAGCTAAAATAATAACGTTTTCAACGAACATTATAAAAAGACTTAATGTATGAATGGACCATGGCATAGGTTCCATAATGGTTCTCCAAAAAGATTGAGGTAAGCTCTGTGTGACGCTCTCCCAAGTGTATTCGAGTCGCGGAATATAAATTAATGAGCCAGGCTGAATGTTAGCTGCATAATTGAGAAAGTCATGCTGTTTTCGAACTATAAATTCAAGCAATTCGAAATTGCTTAGGCTTATTATTAGTGTTCCAGAAACTATGTTTAAAGTCCAAATGGCCCAAGAAAATATGTGGCGTGATTTGAGCTTTAATGCAATTGCGTAAGCCAATGTGGCAGGAACTATTGAAGCAATAAAATATGGTTTGATGTTTATCAAGAACCAACATCCAATTATTGCAACGAGCAATCCTTCCCACTTTATTTTAGTTCTGGAAATCCTGTTAATTGAATGAAATAAGGTGCCAACTCCAAAGAGAAGAACGCTTTCTTTCAGACCACCAGATTGAAACAGCAAATAAGACGGCAGAAGTGTCACAATAACTAAAGCGCCCACACGCA
>Ga0257120_1000073_pt1:0-32500 | contig 77417 bp, 67 predicted proteins | sample SI106_10metaG_FD_190153 | JGI IMG/M metagenome (GOLD analysis project Ga0257120, IMG submission 190153) | Marine microbial communities from Saanich Inlet, British Columbia, Canada - SI106_10 | ecosystem: Environmental > Aquatic > Marine > Inlet | place: Canada: British Columbia...
AGGCGAGCCATTGCCTCCCCTACCCATCAACTTACATCGAACTCTTCCCAAACTAGCACGCAAGACTGGGTCGTCTTCGACTTTTTAAAATTAGCAAGCCAACATCACAGTTTTGTGACTCGAAGATGATGATTTAATGACACGCACCGCTTTTTGAGAAAGGGTAAAAAAGGGGAAAATGGTACAGCCTCTCCGGATTGAACGGAGGACCTCTAGATCCACAATCTAGCGCTCTAACCAACTGAGCTAAGGCTGCACCGAGGTTTCCAAAAGCCACCAAAGCGGCCTCAGGTGAAGGGAAAATAGTCGGCTTTTAGATAAAGTTCAAGCGATGATGCACCCAAGGACAAGATTTTGTGTGCGCCTTGCCTATCTGCCCCTTTCAAAAGCCATCGGAAACCGCTATTGCTTGGGCAGTGAGACAAAACAGGGGCCGTTCCACATGGGCATTAACACACCTTCCGAAATTTCCGCCGAGCTTTCCATCGGGGCTACCGACCAAAAAATGGTTCGTATCTTCATCACCACCGAAAGCCAAGAAATACCGATGGATTTCCTCGCCGAAGAAGCCGAAGAGATTGCCCGCGAACTGGTTGCCGCTGCGACCGCCTGCCGCGAGGCCTCCTAAATCTAACGCTTTGCATGCGCCCAGCCGTGGGCTATGGTTTGCGGATGAGACTTACTCGCAACAATAGCCTTTCCAGATGAGCCAATCCCTGCAGCTATCGCCCGCAAAGCCTTTTTGGCGACTAGATATGTGGCGCGCGCTTAGCCTGGCGGCCGTGGCTTTGCCTTTGCTGCCGCTCGTGGCGCTGGCGTGGTTGGCGCTCGCCCCTTCGGCGGCGCACACGCCCATTTGGGGCCATTTATGGGCTTCCGTATTACCTGGCCAAATTGTCACCACGGCGCTTTTGATGGCAGGCGTGGCCGCCCTCACGGGGCTAGTCGGCACGGGCACGGCGTGGGCGGTAACGTTTTATCGCTTTCCGCTGCGCCGCATCCTAAGCTGGGCGCTCTTGCTGCCTTTGGCCATTCCTACTTATCTAATGGCCTATAGTTATGCCGACGTGCTCGACCATGCTGGCCCTTTGTATCAGCTATGGCAGGCTGTGTTGCCGGAGACCCGCTATCCCGATTTTCGCTCGCTCCCCGGCGCAATCATTTTGCTGAGCCTGGTGCTTTATCCGTATGTATACTTGTCGGCACGCGCCGCCTTTGTGCAGCAATCGGTTGTCCTCATCGAGGCCGGTCGCGCCCTCGGGCTTGGACCGCTGGGATGTTTTCGCCGCATCGGTCTGCCGATGGCGCGGCCCGCGATTATTGTGGGTGTGGCTTTGGCGATGATGGAATGTTTGAACGATATTGGCGCCGTCGAATTTCTTGGCGTCACCACGCTGACCATGGGCGTCTATGACACTTGGGTGGTGCGCGGCAACCTAGCTGGCGCGGCGCAAATCGCCCTCACGCTTTTGGGCTTCATGGCGCTTTTGCTGGTGCTGGAACGCAGCCAACGCGGCCAAGGCGTGCAGCATAACCGCACGGGCCGCCAACGCAGTCTGCCCGAGTTTCAGGCCTCTCGCGCCATGCGCGGGTTTTTGTGCTTCGCCTGCCTGGTGCCGGTGACGCTGGGCTTTTTGGTGCCAACGGGGCTGCTCATCGATTATGCCCTGCTTGGCTCGACCGCGGAGGGCGTGATGGCCTCCGCTGGACGTTCCATTACTCTGGCCATACTTGCCGCGGGGCTTACTTGTGGCCTAGGCCTCGCCCTCACCTATGCGGCCCGCAGTGGGCGCACACCCTATCAACGCAAAGAGGTTCAACGCCTCGGCCAAATAGCGGCGCTTGGCTATGGCGTGCCGGGCACGGTTTTGGCTATTGGGGTCATGGTTATGTTCGCAAAGCTAGCCGACTTGAGCTTTGGCTGGCTGGTGGTCAGCGGCACGGCAGGGGCGCTGGTGTTTGCTTATGTCGTGCGCTTTCTTTCGCTGTCTTACGGAACGCTTGAGGCGGGGTTTGGGCGCATTTCACCGGGCCTCGATATGGCAGCGCACAGCCTCGGGTCAGGTCGCAATGCCACACTTTGGCGCGTTCACCTGCCGCTGTTGCGCGCGCCCCTATTGACCGCAGCCATTTTGGTCTTTGTCGATGTGATGAAAGAATTGCCGGCCACGCTGATTTTACGACCCTTTGATTTCGAAACTTTGGCCACCAGCGTTTACACCTATGCCTCGGTTGGCCAGATGGAAGACGCGGCTCTGCCGGCTTTGATGATTATTCTCGTCGGTCTTATTCCAGTCGCGATTAGCTTGAGCTTGCTGGAGCAAGTTCGTAGAGGCAGATCGACACGCGGCTAAACAATCTAGCGCTTAGCTGGTTTCCTTAAACAACTCACGGCCGATTAACATGCGCCGAATTTCCGATGTGCCAGCGCCAATTTCCGCCAGTTTGGCATCGCGCAAATAGCGCCCCACAGGATTATCATTCACATAGCCATTGCCGCCCATCAGCTGAATGGCGTCTAGCGCACATTGAGTGGCGTTCTCGGCGGCAAATAAAATTGCTGCTGCCGCATCCTTGCGCGTGGTCTCGCCGCGGTCGCAGGCTTGCGTCACGGCATAAACATAGGCGCGCGAAGCACTCAGCTTGGTATACATGTCGGCTAATTTGCCTTGCACCAATTGGAACGTGCCGATGGATTGGCCAAATTGCTCGCGCTGATGCACATAAGGCAAGACCGTATCCAAACAGGCCTGCATAATACCGAGCGGCCAAGCCGCCAAAACAGCGCGCTCATAATCCAGCCCGCTCATCAACACTTCGACGCCACGGTTCAAAGGCCCCATGACATTTTCTTCTGGCACGACGCAATCTTCAAATACCAGCTCGCCGGTTTCTGACCCGCGATGGCCCAATTTGTCGAGCTTTTGCGCGCAGCTAAAGCCCTTGTAATCTTTTTCAATGAGAAACGCCGTTATGCCGCGCGACACCGCCTCGGGTTCGGTTTTGGCATAGACCACCAAAACATCCGCCGATGGCCCATTGGTAATCCAAAACTTAGTGCCGTTGAGAACGTAGCTATCGCCCTTTTTCTCGGCCTTTAATTTCATCGACACAACATCAGACCCAGCGCCTGGCTCAGACATAGCCAAGGCACCCAAATGTTCGCCCGACACGAGCTTGGGTAAATATTTTTTCTTCTGCGCCTCATTGCCCCAGCGATAAATCTGATTGACGCATAAATTAGAGTGCGCCCCGTAAGACAGACCTACCGAGGCCGAGGCGCGCGAGATTTCTTCCACCGCAATGGCTTGTGCCGTATAGCCCAACGCCACGCCGCCATATTCCTCAGATACCGTCAACCCATGCAAGCCCAGCTCGCCCAAAGGTTTCCACAAGTCTCTTGGAAACGTATCCGTGCGATCAATTTCATCGGCGCGCGGCGCGATTTTCTCATCGACAAATTTGCGGATACTATCGCGCATCATGTCGATATCTTCACCGAGGTTAAACTGCAACATAGGGTAACTATTGGACAACATAGGCGCGGTTCCTGTACCAAGATTTGAGACTAAAATTTAAGACTAAAATTTGGCGTCAAAAAGATAAAAAAAGGGCTGGCAAGTTTCCTTGCCAGCCCAGAACTTTGATTTACTCGGCTGCGAAACCAAGAACAGCTTTGGTTTCGAGGAAGTCCTCAAACCCATGCTCGCCCCATTCGCGACCATTGCCAGACTGTTTGTAGCCGCCAAATGGCGCGCCCAAATCAGCGCCTGCGCCGTTCAAATGCACGTTCCCGGTGCGCATTTTCGAGGCCACATCAGCGGCATGTTTAATGTCGCCAGATTGCACATAACCCGACAGGCCATAGACCGTATCATTGGCAATCGCGATGGCTTCTTCTTCTGTCTCATATTTCAAGATAGACAGAACAGGGCCAAACACTTCTTCGCGCGCAATGGTCATATCATTGGTCACATTGGCGAAAATAGTCGGCTTCACATAATAGCCAGCGTTCAAACCATCTGGTTTACCCAGACCGCCGGTTACCAAATCCGTGCCTTCGTTAATGGCGGTTTCGATTAGCGCTTGAATTTTATCAAACTGCATTTCGCTGACCACAGGCCCGATGGTTGTATCGTCGCCCGTTGGGTCGCCGACCTTGACTTGCTCGGCAGCCGCTTTGGCAAGTTCCACAACTTCATCATGGCGCGCCGCAGGCACCAACATACGCGTTGGCGCATTGCACGATTGACCCGAATTCATGAAGCAGCTTTGCACGCCTTGCGCGACGGCTTTGTTGAAATCCGCATCGTCGAGAATAATATTGGCCGACTTGCCACCCAATTCTTGCGCCACACGCTTCACGGTATCGGCAGAGGCTTTGGCCACTGCAACGCCCGCACGGGTGGAGCCCGTAAACGACATCATGTCAATATCTGGGTGTTGCGACATGGCTTCGCCCACATTCATGCCATCGCCATTGACCAGGTTGAACACGCCAGCGGGCACGCCCGCATCGTCGAGAATTTCAGCCCAAAGAGCGGCATTTAAAGGCGCAATTTCAGAGGGTTTCAAAACCATAGTGCAACCGGCAGCAATGGCAGGTGCCACTTTGCAAGCAATCTGGTTGATCGGCCAATTCCATGGCGTAATCAGACCGCAAACGCCGACAGGCTCTTTGCGGATCATGGTGTTGCCTTGCTGTTTCTCAAACGCATAGGTTTCAAGAATACCGCGCACGGTTGTCAGATGGGCAATGCCCATCGCGGCTTGCGCTGCTTTCGACAGCCACATAGGCGCGCCCATTTCGGCCGAAATGGTCGAAGCCACTTCATCCATACGCGCACCATAGGCGGCAATAATGGCGTCCAGAAGCTCTAGGCGCTCTTGCACGCTGGTTTGCGAAAAGCTTGGGAAAGCGCGCTTGGCAGCGGCTACCGCTTTGTTCACGTCGTCTTTATTGCCCATCATAATTTGGCCAATAACTTGTTCATTTGCCGGATTGATAACGTCAAATGGTTTTGGGTCACTTGGCTCTACCCAAGCTCCGTCGATATAAAATTTAAGACAATTTTCCATTGTTTCACTCTCTTTAAAATCCAAGCGCTATGAAAGCAGATTTTAGCCTTGGGTCAAACCAAATCGTGCGTTTCGCGTGGCAAATATTGCCGCAGACGCGCCACATGGGTCTGCAAATGCCGCGCCAGGTTGTTTGGCGGCAAATGCGCTTGCAAGTCTTCAAAAACCAGGGGCACGCCAACCACCATATTCAGGTGCGTCCCCATGCGGCGGCGCACCTCATGAAAAATAAAGGCAACGCGCAAACGCTGGCTCATATGGCTGGCGATTTGAAACCAAGCCGAGTTTTGCCCTTCAAAGAAAACCGGCACCACGCGGGCCCCAGATTTACGAATAAGCTGGCCCACCAAAGGCGCCCAGTCTAGCTCGACGGCCTTGCGACTGAATAGGTTTGGCGTGGTCGAAATGGCGCCCGAGGGAAACACAATCACCACCCCATCGTCTTTTAATATTTCCAGCGCACGTTGGCGCGAGGCTAAATTGGTCTCTAGGGCTTCGGGCGTCGGGTCAAAATCGACAGGCAAGGCGCAAGCGGCAATTTCTGGCGCCCGACACAGCACATTATTGATAAGTATTTTAAAATCGGGCCGAGTTTGCGCCACCAGCCAACAAATGGCCATACCGTCCAAGACGCCATAGGGATGATTGGCGACCACAACCAAAGGCCCGGTTCTGGGAATTTGCGCGTCTTGCGTTTCGCGATGCACCGCGAGGGTGAGTTGCAAACGCTCGATAACTTCTGGCCAAAATTGCTCTAGCGGCAGCTTTTGCGCTTGATAGGCCTGATAAATGCGCTTCAGCTCTGGCTGCCCGCTGACCCGTTCAATGACGCGGATGAGCGCCCGCAAGGGCCAAGAATGCGCGTTGGACGCGTAAGAGAAATCATCGAGATGCATAAAAAAACCTACGCCCGCTCTGTTGCCGATTTAAGACATTGGCAGTTTATACAATCTGGCCGAGCCAGAAAAGCATTGTTGTGTGTGGGTTTATTTTTCTAGCGTGAAGCCAGCATTGCGAAAGAGGTTCGCAACCCTATGACGAGACAAGTGTTACGCAATGTATCGGCGTTCCTAGGGTTGAAATCAGGCGGAAGCTCCTGTCATGGTCCCTCCCTCTCCGACTGATTTGTGCAAAGGCCAGATACCTGGTCTTTGCACCCCTCCTCTGCCGGCGGTTAGGCTTCTAAGGCTTTTTGAATTTCACAGACCAGCAACCAAATACGGTCGCGGCCCCAGCCGGCATATAGCTCTTTTCCGGTCTCATCAAGCAGACGAAAACTTGGCACGCCCCATAAGTCAGACTGCATCATCTGCAAGCGGTTTTCTTCCGCCCAGACCTGCCAATCTTGATTGTCGATGACCGCCTGGGCCCCGCTCCAATCCAGTCCGGCGCGCTCGCAAACTTGGCGCATACCGTCATCACTGCCTGTGTCGACGCCATGCGCCCAAGCCAAATCGGTGAAAGCATGTAATAGCTCGCCACCTTTGTTTTGCTCTTGCGCCCAAGAAAACAACGAATAGCAGCGGCGCACAGGCTCGCCCACCGGATCGGCAATTTTGCCGAAGGGCACGCCAATGCGATCGGCCTCGCGTTTGGTATCGCGCACAATATAAAGCCCTTTGCGCTTGGGCACCGGCAGGTCACGCATCACCATCGGTAAAACCGGACGCACCACTAAATTAATTGGATAATGATTGGGCAGGTCCATTGTCTCCGCCATAGAAATGGCCGTATAGGGACTGCGCGCCGAGGGGTAAAACTCGACCGTCAAGCGTTTGCCATTGCTGGGCTTGCTCATAAAATCGGGACGGTCTTGAAACTTCGTAATCTGACGGCAGCCGCTCAACCGAAGCCCGGTTTCTTTCAACCGTGTTTCCAAATACGGCAAGCGGTCGAGGCCCCAATACCATTCGCCTTCGAAATAAAACATCGCGCCGAGATAATGCGAGAGACTGTCGCGCAGCTTTGTGCCATCGCGGAACACTTGCTCGGTTTTCTCTTCCGACACCATCGCCAAACGGTCGAGCGCATCTGTATCATCGGCCCAAAAAGCTTCGCCGATTTCTACCGCCGCCTTGCTCAAATTACTCGATGCCGCCAAAGCGCGTCGCGCCGATTGATAGCTGGTCGCCGAGGGCTGCTTGCCGCTATCGACAAAGCTCAAGTTATGATAGGGCGCAATCAGGGCGGCATCGCGGCGGCCATATTCTTGCAAAGACTCGCGCTCTGGCGCCACATCATCGAGGGGCGGGTCGACCAGCATAATTTTTAGATCAATATCATAGCGCGCTTGCAGCTCGCTCAACACTTGCGCGGTCAAATGGCTGTAGGGGTCATCGGGCTGATGAAAATATAGCACTTCGGCTTTTTTACCGCCCATACGCCGCGACATCGCTTTCAAAGAGCGGTTGGTCGACTGCATTCTTTTGGATAGAATGAGCGACGAAAATAGACGAGTCATGCGGTAGGCCATAGATGTGTTCTCCCAAGGCGACAAAATGGCTACCGGACGTGGTTTTGTCAATATGCTGCAAGAGCCTTTACCCAGCCAATCCCCATCTAGCTTGGGGGTAACCGTCAGGCCAAATTGCTTGACCTTAGCCCCCCGCAACCCCATTTCTGGTACAAGGAAACTGTGTAAAAGCGAGTTTGAGTATGAAAATGCGTAAGAAATCAGAATTGCCGCAAAAACAATGCCTGACTTGCGAGCGCCCTTTCGCGTGGCGCAAAAAATGGGCCCGAGATTGGGACGCGGTTAAATATTGCTCCCATAAGTGCCGTACGCAAAAAGAGGCCCAAGCATGACCGATTTAATTCTCGTTCTCGGCGACCAATTATCGCCCAACCTTTCCAGCCTGCAAGCCTCGCCCAAGGCGCATGTGGTGATGGCCGAACTATATGACGAAGCGACCTATGTGGCGCACCATCAGCAAAAGCTCACTTTGGTATTTTCCGCCATGCGCCATTTCGCCCAGAGCCTGCGCGAGCAAGGCCGCGAGGTCACCTATTTTGCCTATGGCGAGCACCCCGACCTCAAAAGTTTTACCGATGTTGTGGCGCATGTTTTGGCCAGCGGCGACTATGCGCGCGTGTTTGTCACCGAACCGGGCGAGCATCGCCTGACCTGCCAATTCGCTGATTGGTCGACCCAATTTGACCTCGCCGTACATCTGCTGCCCGACACGCGTTTCATCGCTAGCCACGAAGAATTTGAGACTTGGGCGAGCGGCAAGAAGCAATTGCGGATGGAGTTTTTCTATCGCGAGATGCGCCGCAAAACCGGCCTGCTAATGGACGATAAAGACCCGCTCGGCGGGCAGTGGAATTATGACGCCGAGAACCGCAAAAAACTCCCCAAAGGCCATGTGCTGCCCGCACGCCCCAGCGCTACCCCAGACGCCATCACGGCCGAAGTTATGGCGCTGGTGAAGCACCATTTCGGTACCGGTGAGGACGCGCATTTTGGCACATTGGAAGGCTTTGGCTGGCCGGTTACTTCGGCAGAAGCGCAGGCGCATTTCGACGATTTTCTCGACCATTGCCTGCCACATTTTGGCGACTATCAGGACGCCATGAAATCTGGCGAGACCTTTATGTATCACGCCTTGATTGCCACGAGTTTGAACCTCGGCCTGTTAGACCCGCTAGAGGTTTGCCGCGCTGCCGAAGCGCGCCTTACCAACCAGCAAGCCCCGCTCAATGCGGTGGAGGGTTTCATTCGCCAAATCTTGGGATGGCGCGAATATATTCGCGGTATCTACTGGCTTAAAATGCCGGACTACGAACAAGAAAACTTTTTCGACCACGACCGCGCCCTGCCCGATTTCTTCTACAGCGGCGACACCGATATGGCTTGCTTGCGCGAGGCCGTTGAGGCCAGCAAAACCCACGCCTATGCGCATCACATTCAGCGCCTGATGATTACCGGCAATTTTGCCTTGCTGGCTGGCATTGCGCCAGAGGCCGTCAATCGCTGGTATATGGAAGTTTATGCGGACGCCTATCAATGGGTGCAATTGCCCAATACGCACGGCATGGCGCTGTTTGCGGATGGCGGATTGGTGGCGTCGAAACCTTATGTGTCTTCGGGCGCCTATATCAATCGCATGTCGGACTATTGCAAAGACTGCCGCTATCAGGTGAAACAGCCCAATGGCGACGACGCGTGCCCGTTCAACTATTTATATTGGGATTTCATGATGCGCCACGCCGACACGCTGTCGAGCAATCCGCGTATGGGCATGGTCTACCGCAACCTCGACAAAATGGACGAGGCAAAAAAGGCTGGCGCCAAGGCCAGTGCGGCTAAATTTCTGGAGGCCCTAAAATGAGCCAAGACCCAACCCTTCCCAAAGAGGCCCTCGCCCTCCGCATTACCAATTATGTGGCCTGCTCTAAATGCGCCGACGAAGTGGCCAAATTAGACCCGCCCGAGAGCTTGCAAAATTATGCGGCCATGGATGTCGGCTTCACCGATTGGGGCGTGCAAGTTTGGTGTCGTCGCCACAAGGTAAACATTGTGCATATTGATTTTGAAGGGCAAAAACTACCTGCCGACTTCCGCCGTCTGGAAGTTAGCTAGACGAAATTAGGCTGGAATTTGGCTGCCATCCCAGGCAAACACATGGCCACTGTTCTCGGGTGTCATCTTGTCTATGACGTCGAGCAAATAGCCCGCCGATTGATCCGGGGTAAATAGTTTCGAAGCCGCCACGCCACCGCGAAACGGGGCCGATAAATCGGTCTCCACCGTGCCAGGGTGCAGGCCAATAATAATCTTTTGTTTATCGCGCCGCGCGGTTTCAATGGCACCGTTTTTCACAATCATATTTTGCGCCGCCTTGGCTGCCCGATAGCTGGTCCAGCCCCCCATGCGGTTATCTGAAATAGAGCCAACGCGCGCCGAGAGATGCGCCATCACAGCCTTCTCTTCGCGCGCCATAAGCGGCAGGAAATATTTCATCACCATGGCCGGCCCAATAGCGTTCACAGCCAAGACGCGCGCCATTTTTTCGGCGTCTAAGTGCTTCAGAGCTTTTTCAGGTTGCACACCCGCCTCCGCGTCATGCAGCAGACCAGTGGCGTTTATAATCAAATGAAAGCGCGCGCCCTTTAGGGTCTCAGCCAAAGCCGCCAGACTGGCCTCATCGCAAATATCCCCTGGCAACAAATCGCCCGTCGGGTTTCGCGCCACGCCCAACACGTCGCACCGGGGCGCCAAAGCAGCCATAAGCGCCGCGCCAATACCCCCGCGGGCACCAAACACAAGGGCGCGAAACTGATCTGGAAAACTACTCGTAAGAATACTCATACCATTCAACCGCCGTTATAACTCCAATAGGTCACGCATCTCTTGGATGCTTTTTTCTGGCTCGGCGTGGGCTGTCGCCTCGCCAAGGCCCCAAACGGGGTTCGGCCAAGCCGCATCGGTGACATGGCGCGCCACCACATGCACATGCAATTGGCGCACCATATTGCCAAGGTTGGCGACATTCATTTTATCGGCACGCAAAGCCTGCTTCACCACTTTGGAGGCCTGCATGGATAAAGCAAACAAATGGCTCTGCATCGGCTGCGTCAAATCATGCCAATCTTCGGCTCCAGGCACTTGGGGTATTAATACCAGCCACGCATAGCGGGCATCTTTCATCAATCGAAATTGCACGCCATCGCGCGTACCAAGCCAAAAGCTGTCTTGTTCTAGTCTTTCGTTCAAGACCCAGTCTGGCGTCATTAATTTAGCGCCGCGTCAGAGCAAAACGGATTGGTCTTCTTTTCATGCTCAAAAGTCGAGGTCGGCCCATGGCCTGGAATGAACGTGATATCTAAACCCAAAGGCCAAAGGCGCTCGGTAATGCTATCGATGAGCTGCTGATGATTGCCTTTGGGAAAATCTGTGCGCCCAATCGAGCCTTGAAAAATAACATCGCCCACCATGGCGACTTTATCTTGCGACTGCACGAACACCACATGGCCAGGCGTATGGCCTGGGCAATGCACCACATCGAAGGTAACCCCCGCCACGTCCACGCTATCGCCATGCTCTAGCCATTGGTCGGGTTCAAAGGCCAAAGCTTCGGGAAAGCCATATTGAGCGGCGGCGTCTGGCATGCCATCGATCCAAAATTTATCGTCTTTATGCGGGCCAATAATGGGGATGGCACGCGCTTGCGCCATATGCGCCACGGCGCCCGCGTGGTCGAGATGGCCATGCGTTACCAATATTTTTTCGACCTCAATGCCCTGCTCGTCGATAAATTTATCCAGCAAAGCAAGGTCGCCGCCGGGGTCGACAATGCCGCCCTTCTTGGTTTCTTCGTTCCAAAATACCGTGCAGTTTTGCTGAAACGGCGTCACGGGAATAATTTGATAGCGCAGCATGTCATCTCCTATAGATGGGGGCAGCATAAAGCTTTTGGCAGCAGAATCAAATCAGCTTAGGTTTTTAAGGGTAAGTTTAACAATCGAAAGGAGGTGATCCATTGTCTATTATTCGGAAGCATTTGAGGTTTCAAAACCAGCGTGGAATTAGGAATGTGGAGCAGCCTTCGCTGTCCAAGGACGCGCAAAAATAACTGGGTTTGACCTTAAATCTAACCAGATTACAAATCGGAGGGCGTCGGCTATAGGCAGGCGCCCTTTTTGGTTTTATAAACACCTATGACCCTTTTTCTCGGAATTGATTTAGGCGCCAGCAGCGTCAAGGCTTGCCTGCTTTATGCAGATGGCAAATCCGTGGAACGCCGCGCCTTGGTGCGCGCCAGGGTTCAAACCCATCACTTCAAAGCCAGCCATCACATCAAAGCCAGCCATAGCGAACAAGACCCCGCCGATTGGCGCCAAGCCATGGCCCGTGCGCTGGCACAGTTAAACGAGACCCACGCAAGCGACATGGCGAAGCTTCAAGGCATTAGCTTTTCCGGTGGCGCCCATATTGGTGTGTTGTGCGATGCCAAGGGCCAGCCTTTGCGCCGCGCCATTATGTGGGACGACCAACGCGCTGCGACCATCGCGGCTGAGCTAGCAGACAAAGGCACGGTCGAGGCCCTAACGGGCAATCGTCCAAATGCCACATGGACGCTGCCTCAGCTTATCTGGCTCGGCCAACATGAGCCCGCGGTATTGGCCAAAACCGAAAGATTATATTTCGCCAAAGACTGGCTGCGCGCCCAACTAACAGACGACTTTTCCAGCGATGCCACCGAAGCTGTGGGCTCCATGATGGCCGATAAAAACGGCGCTTGGCACCCCGAGTTGCAAGCGATGGGCGGCCTAGCCGAAGCCACCTTTGCCCCGCTTCTGGCTCCCACAGACAAAGCCGGCGACGTAACCCCCGCCAGCGCGCGCGCATTCGGCTTGCCCGAAGGCGTGCCCGTCTATCAAGGCGCTATCGACACCTCGATGGAATGGCTCTGTGCGGGCGAGCAAAGCGACGATATGGCCAGCCTAAAATTAGCCTCCGCCGGTGTGGTGGCTTTCACCAGCGCCAAACCCACTAGCTTTGCGCCCGTCTCTTTCTATCCCCATATTGTGCCGCGCTTGCACTATCACGCGGCCGGCATGAGCGATTGCATGGGCGCCATCGACTGGGTGCGCCAAACCCTAACGCCCCAGCTCGGCCCATCCGAGTTTACCCAAGCCGCCAGCCAAGCGCCCATGGGGGCGGATGGATTGTTGTTCTACCCCTATCTATCGGGCGCCCGAGCGCCATTTTGGGATGCCAGCTTAAGCGCCCAAATGCATGGCCTAACGCGCGGCCATAGCAGCAGCGCCATCGCCCGTGCGGCCTATGAGGGCGTCGGCCATGTGCTAACCGCTATCTGGCAAGACATGACGCAGCGGTTGGGCCAAACACCGACAAGCCTCAGCGTCTTGGGGGGCGGGTCGCAGGCCGCGTTTTTTTGCCAAATCTTAGCCGATATGCTGAACGTCGAGCTTCGCGCCGGAAGCGAGAGTGATTGTGCTTTTGCCACGGCGCTTTTGGCAGCCACCTCGCAAGGTGTTTTGGATACTGTGAGCCAAGCCGCACATGTGGCCTATCAGCCCAGCGCACAATTTACCCCTGACAAAGAAGCCCATGCGGGTTACGCTCTTCTTCATGAAAATTTTATGTCTCGGCACCGTGTGTCAGGCGACAAAAGCTAGGTAAGGACGACCCCATGGAAAACCGGATTCAGTATCGCGTAGAGAACCACATTGCCCATGTGCATCTTATTCGCGCCGACAAAATGAACGCGCTTGATGCCGAGATGATGGATGCCCTCATCGAAGCGGGCGAACGGGTCAAAGCCGATGCAAGCCTTCGCGCTGTGGTTCTTTCTGGCGAAGGTCGCGCGTTTTGCGCAGGTCTCGATATGGGTAATTTTGCAGCCATGGCTGACGGCGGCGATGCTGGCGTAAGCGGCAATAGCAAACAACGCCAACCCTTAGCCGCCCGCAGCCACGGCCTTGCCAATCGGCCCCAAAAGGTCGCTTTCACGTGGCGCGAAGTGCAAGTCCCCGTCATCGCGGCAGCGCAGGGCTTTGCCTTGGGCGGCGGATTTCAAGTGTTTATGGGCGCCGATATGCGCTACGCCGCACCGGGCACAAAATTCTCCATCATGGAATCGCGCTGGGGACTGGTTCCCGATATGGGCACCACCCATGTGATGGCGCGTTTGGCGCGCGAAGACATTGTCAAAGAATTGGCCATGACAGCGCGTATTTTTGAAGCCGAAGAGGCGTATGAATATGGCTTTCTAACGCGCGTTTGCGACGACCCAATTGCGGCCGCTTTCGAAACCGCCACGGCCATTGCCACGCGCAATCCCGACGCCATCCGCGCGACCAAACAGTTGTTCAACGAGCCAGCCGACCGATTTGTCGCCGAAACATTGATGCTGGAAAGCGTATTGCAAGATGAAATTATCGGCTCGCCCAATCAGGTCGAAGCCGTGAAGGCCGAGCTAGAAGGTCGCGCCGCGGTATTTACCGACGTGGCAGCCCCAAAAGCGGCTGAATAAACCCGCTTAGCCTGCCCAAATACCGCCCATCCGGTCGATCAGCCAATAGACCGATATGCCGCCGATGAGAACAATCGGCACTTGCTCCAGCAAGGGATAGCGCGCAACCGGCTTAACCAAAAGCCGACCCGCCACGAGCGCCACCGCCACAACCATCAATTGCCCGACCTCAAGGCCGATATTAAACAGCGCCAAGGCAGGCAGTGCCAAATCGCGCGGCAGGCCGATATCGCCCAAAACGCCCGCAAAACCGAAGCCGTGCAAAAGCCCGAACCCAAAGGCCACGAGTTGGGGATAGCGTGTGGCGAGTTTCGATCGGTCCGCCTCTGGTGTCATCAATTCAACGGCGAGGAATAAAATCGACAGGGCGATAATCGCCTCCACCACCGCCGAGGGGGCGGTGAGCGAGCCGAGCATAGATAGCGCCAAGGTAAGCGAATGCGCCAAAGTAAAGGCGGTGATGACATAGACCAAGCTGCGTAGGCTACGCACCAAAAGCACCAAGCCCACAACGAAAAGAATATGATCGACCCCCGAGAGCAAATGCTCCACGCCGAGACCAAAGTAAGCCGACAGGCCCTCGCCGCCACCGCTGAATGTCTGCACAGGCGCCTCGGCCGTGAGGCGCAAATTGGTGGTGCTATCGTCGAGCCCGCGCATCAGAACAAACACATCGGTGATGGTTTTTTGTAACCCCTCCACTCCCAATGGTTGTCCCAGTAAGCCGCCAGCGCAGGCCAATTGAAACCGCTCAATCAGCACGCCAGGGCGGCGCTGCATTTTACTGCCGCCCAACCTTTCGCAAACTTCAGGAAACACCGGCCGTAAGCCCAGTCCCGCCACTTCATAGCGACTGGTATCGCGAACCGGCTGTTTCCAAATCACCTGATAGGTATCGGGCGCGGTCTCGCTTATTTCAATATAGCCGGGGCGCACTTCATGGGCTTGCGCGGGCGCCAGCAGCCCCAGGCTGGCCCAAAGCAAGCCAAAGAGGAGAGAAAACAATCGTGCCATCACGGCGCTTCTACCGGAACCAGCTCAATTTCATAGCCCGCCCGCAGCTCTCGCCAGGCTTCCAATTTGGCAACCCGGGCCTGTTCATTGGCCCAGTCTCTGGCCAGTTTTTCGGCGATGGCCTCAAACCGTGCAGCACGGATTTCATAGCGCGTATCCACGGCAACCAAATGCCAACCATAGGCCGATCGCACAGGGCCGACCCAGCCGTTCGCGGGAGTTGCGGTTTTGCCATCAAACATTGTGGCGGCAAAATCAGCGCCCATAATTTGCGACATCTCTAACTGGTCTTGGCTTGTATAAGCTCGGTTCAACATAAACGGCTGGCCTAGCGAGCGCCAATTTTTGGCTTCCATGCCCTGCACTCGCGTCAGTAACGCACGGGCTTCAGCCTCGTCGCTGGCATAAATATGGCGCCAGGTTAATTTGACAGGCGTGTCATAGGCCGCGCGGTTTTGTTCAAACCATTTTTGCAAGCCCGCTTTATCGGGCAGCTCTGGTGGATTGTTTTCATCTAGAAAAAACTCAACTTTTTGCGCCAAACGACGACGGATAATCACATCCTCATCATCCAAGCCGAGGCGTCTGGCTTCGCGAACTAAAATTTCTTCGCGAATATAGCCTTCCACCAGAGCATCTAATTCTTGCGCATTAGGGCGGCGTTTGGTCTGGCCTTCCCATTGTGCCACGAGTTTTTCAACCAAAGGCAAATCAATCAGAATGCGGTTTTCCAAGCGCCTCTCGCTGGCATAGTCGATGGCAAATAGCCCAAGCCCCAAGGCGACGAACCAGACCAGTCGGTCGCGCAAGAGAGAACCTAATTTTTGTTTCATGCGTGTCTTATTAAATCCTAGTGCTCAAGCCAGATGGGAGACGACCAAACGCGTTCTTGGATGGTTTTCGCCAAAGATGGGTTTGGCAAGCTGTCCGCCCGAACGGCATCCCATGTCGACCAGCGGCAAGTTGGATTTTCGATACCCCGCACATAATAGAAGGCGTTTTCGCCCGCTGTGCTTTGCGGATCCTGCCAATGGGCTTTCAACTCATCGGCACCTGTATCGGCGCTATAGGCACAAGTTTTCGTATCCACGACAGCATTATTGTCTGGGCAACGATTGGTGCTCGCCTCGACCGAGGCGCCGCCAGCACAAGCGACATCGTAAATTTTCTCATGCGCTTTGCCTTCGCCATCGACCCAACCTTTAACAATTTGCAACCGCTGCAAGGGCGCGCTGCCCGGGTCGCGGGTGGCCCATACCAAGAAGTCTGGGCTTTTGCCTTCGCGGGCTTTCAAGTCTGCGCCCATAGGAACCCCGCGCTGATAGGCTTTTTTAACCAATTGCGCGTCGTCGAGCCATTTGGCTTGCAGGCCGTAGCCAGCAAACATGCGAACCCGCATGCGGGGGCCACTGGTGCCGAAAGTTTCTTTGCGGCGCATGGCATCAAAAATCGAGCCACGGGTGTTCTCATCGGCCCAAACGCCTGCCAGACCCGAAGCGCCCCAGCTCGACCATTGCATTTGCAAAAAGCCAGGGGCCGGATTTTTAGGCGGATTGCCGGTGCGGGCGCCCTCTATCGTATTGGCTTGAATCCACCAATTGCGCATACGGAAAATTTGCGCGCCCAAACGTTGCGTCCAGCTCAGACGCACCGCCCCACGTAAGCGGCCATTGGCATCGACCAGACCGATTTTCGACCAATAGTCATATTCATCAAATGCGCCCGCCGACACATGCGTGTCAGAAGCCGAAATCAGACCAAATTTATACGGGTTGCCTTTGCCGCGAGCCTGCATTTGCAGACCGCGTTTATAGGCATCGCGAATGTAAGAGCCTTGCACCCGGCTTGGCGCCCATGTGGCGATTTGATAGGGCATAATTTCAAAAGCGGCAAACTCATCGTTCGGGCTTTGCATGGGGTGGACTTCGGAGGTGCCTTTCACTTGGCTAATTTCCACCAAAGGCTCATTGCGCATGCGAAGCTCGCTATAGGCTTTGTCAATCGGGGCGCCATCATAGGTCACATCGTCGAACATATAGCCATCGGAACCGTTCGAGTTGTGCGGAATGGCAATCGAGTCCATGCCGCGCGCGCGCACGCTATCCATCCACCGCCAGAGGTTCTCTGGGTTTTTGGAGATAAGGCGAGAAAACGGCTCGGCCGGCGCATCGCCACGGAACAAAACATTGCGGTGCAAGTTTTCAAACGTGTTTTGCGAGGAGGTGTATTCATAGCCAATCATCGCGGTAAATTTGCCCGGATCATTGTGCCGGTTGGCCGATTGTTTAATGTCTTCCCACGTCGAGCGTACGATATCCATATCCAAGAGATCGTCTTCTACTTGCTGGCCAATATAAGGCATCATGGCCCCAAAGGCGCCGCGGCGTTCCGAAGCTGACTTGGCATTGCGAAGGCCACTGGCAACCGGGTGTTGGCTCACTTTCGTGGTTTCATCAAACATAGCTGGCACCATGCCCAAATACATAGCGTGGTCGGTCACGGCCTGAAAATCAAGCGGCACACGCATTTTCATCTCAAAACCAGACGGGTGCGTAATGGCTTTGCCTTTGGCAAATTCATAAGCCGCATCTGGGCCGTTGCGATTGCCGAAAATAAACGCATCAAAAGACAAGTTGGTATGCAGATGGGTTTCCCCAAATAAAGCTTTGCGGTCTTCCGGGGCCGCTTGTGCGGCAAGCGGGGCAAAGAGTAAAGCGGCGGTGAGCCAAGTGCGAATGGTCATGAAAATCTCCCTAACTGGCAAGAGTTTGCCTCAAGCCAGTGCGAAAAACAAGGCGCCATAGCGCCAGAGATTGACCTTTGTCGCGCAACCGATAAGCTGGCGAGAATGGGAGACATTATGTATCAGACTATCTATCAAGAGTGGCAAAACCGCCCGCAGGCGTTTTGGCAAGCCCAAGCCACGCGTGTGAGCTGGGATACCCCTCCCCAAACCATTTTTGAGGCCAATAAAACCGGCGATCGTTGGTATGTCGATGGCACGTTGAACACCTGCTTTAATTGCGTCGACCGCCACGTGCAAAGCGGTCACGGCGAGCGCATCGCCTTTATCCATGACAGCCCGCTGACCGGGCGCGTGAGCAAACTCAGCTACGCAGACTTGCTGGACCGCGTCGAGTTGGTGGCGGGCATGCTGGCCGACCACGGCGTAGAAAAAGGCGACCGCGTGATTATTTACATGCCGATGATTACCGAGACCGCGATTGCCGCTTTGGCGTGCGCGCGCTTAGGTGCGGTGCATTCGATTGTCTTTGGCGGGTTTGCCGCGGCCGAGCTGGCCACACGCCTCGATGATGCCAAGCCAAAACTCGTCCTTGCCGCCTCTTGCGGGTTAGAGCCGGGCCGCACCATCGCCTATAAGCCCCTGCTCGATGGCGCCATAGAGTTGGCCAGCCATAAGCCGCAAGCCTGCCTTATTTTTCAGCGCCCCGAATGGCAAGCCATGCTGGAAGCTGGGCGCGATTTCGATTGGCAAGCGGGGGAAGACAAAGCGCGCGCGCAAAACAACCGCCCGGCTTGCGTTCCCGTGCTGGCCACCGACCCCCTTTATATCCTTTATACGTCTGGCACGACCGGCGTGCCCAAAGGCGTGGTGCGCGATACGGGCGGGCATTTGGTCTCTTTATCTTGGGCAATGGAAAACATTTACGCCATCGGCGCGGGCGATGTGTTCTGGTCGGCGTCTGATTTTGGCTGGGTTGTGGGCCATAGTTTTATTCTCTATGGGCCGATATGCGTTGGCGCCACCAGCGTCATCTATGAAGGCAAGCCCGTTGGCACGCCAGATGCAGGCGCTTTTTGGCGGGTTCTCGCCGAACATAAAGTAAAGGCCTTGTTCACGGCCCCGACCGCCTTTCGGGCGATTAAAAAACAAGACCCCGAAGGCAAGCTGGTTCGCGATTATGATTTGAGCCATTTCGAGACTTTATATTTGGCGGGCGAGCGGGTGGACCCCGACACGATTAATTGGGCCGAAGTCGCGCTCGGCGTGCCCGTGATTGATAATTGGTGGCAAACCGAAACCGGCTCGCCGATTTGTGCCAACCCGCTTGGCATCGAAGCCCTGCCGATTAAAAAAGGCTCGCCTGCCGTAGCCATGCCCGGCTATGAGCTGGCTGTTCTGGGAGAAGATGGCACGCCCGTGGCCGCGCAACAGACGGGAGCCATTGTTCTAAAACTGCCGCTGCCGCCTGGCTGTTTGCCGGGGCTTTGGCAAAATCGCGAAGGCTTTGAAAGCGCCTATTTGCAAGACTACCCGGGCTATTACAAAACCGGCGATGCGGGCTTTCTCGATGAGGATGGCTATCTCTATGTCATGTCGCGCACCGATGACATTATTAATGTCGCGGGCCATCGCTTATCGACGGGCGGCATGGAAGAAGTTTTGGCTGGCCATCCAGACATTGCCGAATGCGCCGTGATGGGCGTCAAAGATGCGCTGAAAGGCGAATTACCCCTCGGGCTTTTGGTGTTTAACGATGGGGTCAACACCCCAGAAGAAGAGATTGTTCAACAATGCATTCAAAAAGTGCGTGATGAAATTGGCCCCGTTGCCTCGTTTAAACTGGCGACCCGTGTGGCCCGTTTGCCGAAGACGCGCTCTGGCAAAATATTGCGTGCCACCATTCGAAAAATTGCCAATGGCGAGGCATGGAATATGCCCGCCACCATTGACGACCCCGTGATTCTCGAGGAGATTAGCGAGCGCTTATTGACGCTTGGCTATCCGCAAACCGAATAAAGGAAACCACTATGACCGACCTGATTACCGTAGACCGCCACGGCGCCACCGCCATTGTTACCCTCAACCGCCCCGAGGCGATGAACGCATTATCGGCGCCCTTGAAAAGCCAATTGGCACAAACCATCGATGCGCTGGAAGCCGATGACGATATTCGCGTGGTGATTTTAACCGGCGCCGGCGAGAAGGCCTTTACGGCGGGGTTGGATTTAAAGGAGCTTGGCGGCAATGCCGATGACCCAGCCATTGCCATTACGACCAATGATCCGGTGAAATCGATCGGCCGCTTTTCAGGCCCCGTGATTGGCGCCATTAACGGCGTGGCCATTACGGGCGGCTTTGAGATTGCTCTGGCTTGCGATGTGCTTATCGGTACGCCCAACACGCGCTTTGCCGACACCCATGCTCGCGTCGGTATTTTGCCAGGCTGGGGCTTGAGCCAAAAGCTAACCCGCTTGTTGGGGCCCTCGCGCGCCAAAGAGGTTTCGCTTACAGGCAATTTCATCTCGGCTGAGCAAGCCCTAGACTGGGGCTTGATCAATCATGTTGTGGCCCCCGACGCTTTGCTGGACACCGCGCTGAAGCTCGCCAGCGACATGCAATCTTGCGTGCCGGAAACCCTCGTGGCCTATAAAGCCTTAATGGATGATGGCTATGCGCAGAGCTTTGGCGATGGCATGCATTTGGAAGCCAAACGCAGCGGTGCCGCCAACTCCCAAGTCGACGGCCAAGCCATTGAAGCCCGGCGCGAAAACATTCGCCAACGCGGTCAAAATCAAAAATAAACCAAACCCGACAAAGGAAATCATCATGTCTAAATATTCCCGTCAAACCCCAGATACGGCTTCCTTTGTTGGTTGGCGCGCGCCCGATAATATTCGTTGGGCTTTGCGTAATTTCTCTATTTTGCCCAGCGTTATGATACCACGCGGCGACCGCGTTCATCCGCTCCCCAAGGGCCGCTCACAAGACGTTGAAAATTTTACCTATGAGCACAATGGCAAGCGCGTGCGCCTTGGCGATGCCATGAAAGCCGATGCCGTAGATGGCTATCTCGTGGTGCAAAACAACGAGATTATCTATGAGAGTTATTTCGATAACTTCCGCCCGCACGACCACCACCTATGGGCCTCGATGACCAAATCTTTAATCTCGACCGCCTATGGCATTGCCGCCAGCGAACACGGAATAGATGAGACCGCCTCGCCGAGCAAATATTTGCCCGAGCTAGACGCCAGTGTGTTTGCCGAGGTGAGCATTCGCGATACCCTCAACATGGTCACGGCGCTGCATTACACCGAAGACTATGAGGATATGACGCCGGGCAGTGTGCATCTGGAGTATTTCCGTCGCCTGGGCTTTTTCGCAGATTTTGAGCTGCTGGCCATCAACCCTATGCAGAGCGACACGCCGCGCGGCGTGCGCGATATGTTGCCCAAGTTTACCCGCGCCAAGGGCGGCGTGAGCGGCGTTGAATATGAATATCAATCGCCCAATGTCGACGTCATTGGCTGGCTCATTGAACGGGTCACGGGCCAACCGTTAAAAGACTATGTGCGCGATAAAATTTGGGCCCCCTTGGCCACCGAGCATGATGGCGTCTTCACCACCGATGTGGCTTTCGCGCCTATTTCGACAGGCGGGTTTAACTCGACCTTACGAGACGCGGCGCGCTTTGGGCTGATGGCTTTGGGAAATGGTAAATTGGGCGAGGTGCAAATCGCGCCGGCCGATTGGATGGCCGACACTTATGCGCTGACACCAGAAGATTTAGCCGCGGGGCAAGCTGGCATAAACACCGACCCCGACCACCCGAAATATATTCCGGGCTTTACCGGCTATCGCAGCTTCTGGTGGAACTTTGACACGACCCAAGGCGAACGCTTGGCAATGGGCGTGCATGGCCAAGTGATTTACGTCAATCAGGCGAAAAACCTTGTGATTGCGACCTTCGCCAGCCCAGACCAAACCGCCAATATGCTGCGCCAAAGCTTCAAGCAAATGCTGGCCGGAACGCGAGCTTTGGCCGCCAGCCTTTAAACTCGAGCCGTCTAAAACCGAACCACTATTTGGTGAATTTAAGCCCGCTATCGCGCAGGGCGCCAAATTTCACCAGAAAGATATCGGCGATATAGTTTTGATACATAACCCAAGGCTTAATGCTGCCTTGTTTTGGCAGTTCTGCTGATTTGCGAGTGATGTAACCCGACGAGAAATCAAGCAAAGGTTCGAACTCAACATCGGCCATATCGGGTGTTGGCATGGCACGACCCAGACCTTTTTTGTCCATATAATTGACCATGCGCGACAGATAGCGCGAGGTCAGGTCACAGCGCAGCGTCCAAGAGGCATTGGTGTAACCAAAAGAAGCCACAAGATTTGGAATGCCCGAATACATCATGCCTTTATAGTTCAACAAATTGCCAGGCTCGACCGCTTCGCCATCGACGCTCACTTGGATATTGCCTAGGAAATTCAAATCAAGACCGGTCGCGGAAACCACAACGTCCGCCTCTAGGGTCTCGCCAGATTTCAACTCAATACCCTTTTTCGTAAAACGCTCAATATGGTCGGTGACAATATCGGCTTTGCCGTCGCAGATGGAGGTGAAAAAATCTCCATCGGGCGCCAAACAAACGCGCTGATCCCAAGGGTTATATTTCGGCGTCAGATGCTTCTTGATATCAAAGCCCTCGGGCAGCAAATCTGGCAATTCATCCAAGAGACGTTTTTTCACGGCGTCGGGATATTTGCGGCACATCCAAAAGAAGAAACGCCCCATCAGAACATTTTTCCAACGCGTCAGCCCATAGGCCATCATCGCTGGCAAAAACTTGCGGGTAAAATTGGCAAAGCCGTCTTCAGCTGGGCGCGCTACAATATAAGTTGGCGAGCGCTGCAACATCGTAACTTGCGAGGCTTCGCGCGCCATGGCTGGCACCAAAGTGACCGCCGTTGCGCCAGACCCGATGACAACAACTTTCTTGCCCTCATAGTTCAGACCCTCTGGCCAGAATTGAGGATGCACAATATCGCCCGCAAAGGTGTCGGCGCCTTCGAAGTCCGGCTGATATCCTTGGTCATAATTATAATAGCCGGCACAGCTATGAATGAATTTACAGCTTTGGATGTGCTGTTCGCCCGTCGCTTTATCTTCGATGGTCACAAACCATTTGCTTTCGGGCGTCGACCATTTGGCCTCCAACACTTTTTTGCCAAAGCGGATGCTCTCGTCTATTTTGCCGTCGTTCACGGCGCCTTTGAGATAGTCCATAATGGCGGGCGCATCCGCAATGGCCTTTGCTTGTTTCCAAGGGCGAAACGAAAAACCCAAAGTATACATATCACTGTCAGAGCGAACGCCTGGGTATTTGAAAAGGTTCCATGTTCCGCCAATCCCATCGCGTTGTTCGAGAATTTCAAACGACGTCTTTGGGCTATGTTTCTTCAAATGAAAAGCGGAGGAAATACCAGAAATACCGGCTCCAATAATCAAGACATCTGTGTGTTTTACATTTGCGTTTTGTGACTGGTTCATGTGTCTTCCATCCAAATGGTGTCACGCTCTCGTGAGTACGTTTACAATAGAGGTAAGTATGGCGCGAATAAGGAAAAGGGCAAGCCTTCTAGCTTGGTCTTTCGGCTTATTTCATCGTCGGAATGATGAACGACTGATCGTCCACATCGCCCGAAGGCCAGCGCTGCGTTACCGTTTTCACTTTGGTGTAAAACTTAATGCCTTCTGGCCCATGCTGATTGGTATCGCCAAAAGCCGAGCGTTTCCAGCCACCAAACGTGTGATAGGCGACGGGCACGGGAATCGGCACGTTAATGCCAACCATGCCAACGTTCACCTTGGAGGCAAATTCACGCGCCGCCAAACCATTACGAGTAAAAATCGCTACGCCATTGCCATACGGGTGTTCACTTGGCAGACGCGCGGCCTCTTCGAGGTTTTCGGCGCGCACCACTTGCAAAACAGGGCCGAATATCTCTTCCTGATAGGACTGCATATCCGAGGTCACTTTATCAAACAAAGACGGGCCAATGAAAAAGCCCTCCTCATTGCCTTGCAGGCTGAGGCCGCGACCATCGACCAGAAGGTCGGCGCCCTCTTTGACGCCCATCTCGATATAGCTCTCAACTTTGGCGCGATGCGCGGCCGAAACCACGGGGCCGTAATGCGCGTCTGGGTCGCTAGAGACCCCAACGGTCAGCTTGGCCATTTCTTCTTGCATGCGAGAGATAAATTCATCGGCTGTGTCTTTCCCGACAGGCACGGCAACCGGCAAGGCCATGCAGCGTTCGCCGGCCGAGCCAAAGGCGGCGCCAGAGAAATCGGCAATCACTTGGTCCATATCGGCATCTGGCATAATGATGCCGTGGTTTTTCGCCCCGCCCATGGCTTGCACGCGTTTGCCGTTGGCGGCGCCCGTCGAATACACATATTGGGCAATGTCGGACGAGCCCACAAAGCTGACAGCTTTAATATCTGGATGATGCAACACCGCGTCCACGGCTTCTTTGTCGCCATGCACAACGTTAAGCAAACCCTCGGGCGCCCCCGCTTCCAGCATCAGCTCGGCCAGACGCACTGGCAGGCTCGGGTCTTTTTCCGATGGCTTCAGGATAAACGCATTGCCACAAGCAATGGCGATGCCGAACATCCACATTGGGATCATGGCCGGGAAATTAAATGGCGTAATGCCTGCCACAATACCCAGCGGTTGGCGGGTCGCATAAATATCAATGCCGGGACCTGCGCCTTCGGTATATTCGCCTTTCAGCAAATGCGGAATGCCGCAGGCAAATTCGATGACTTCGAGACCGCGTTGAATGTCGCCCTTCGAATCGGCAATTACTTTGCCGTGTTCCGACGACAGCATGGCGGCCAGCTCGTCCATATTATCTTCCAGCAATTGCTTGAAAGCGAACATCACGCGCGCTCGTCTTTGCGGGTTGGTGGCGGCCCATTCGGGTTGCACTTTTTTGGCCGCATCCACGGCAGCTTGCATATCTGTGGCACCGCCCAGACAAACCGTGGCCTGAATTTGGCCGGTGCTTGGATTATAGATATCGCCATCGCGCGTGGCCGCGCCACGTGTCGCTTGACCCGCAATAAAATGTTTTACTTCCCGCATGATTATCCCCCTGCACGCTCGCTATTTGGCGACAAACTATCAGGTAAAATGGCGCGCGCCAAACGATAAGTCGCCGCGTTTTAAAGGGTGGCCTCGGCCTCGGCCAAAGCGCTTTTGGTGAAAAACGGAACACTCAAAAGGCTCGGCAAAAGCAACACCGCTCCCAATAGCGCCAATACAAGACCCAACATGGTAAAACTGGCAAAGCGTTGCAGCATCACCAAATCAGAGCTCAAGAAAACCCCGGCTCCGAAGCAGAATAAAAAGGTCGACTGAACAATCGGGCGCCCCGGCACAAACAAGGCTTGGCGCAGAGATTGAATTTGGTCTTCATGCTCGTCCACCAAATGGTGTTTATAGCGGTGCAAAATATGAATCGTATCATCGATCGATAGCCCCATGGTGACACTGGCGATGATGACCGTGGCAAAATCAAACGGGAAGCCGAGCGCGGCAATGGTGCCCATCGTGATTAAAATAGGCAGGCCACAAGCAATCATCCCAGCCATCGCCAGGCGGAAGTTAAACTCGAGCGTCAGGACGATGAAAATTAAGCAGAAGGTCAAACCGATAGAGATGAATTGCGTATCGAGAATATAGCCGGACAATTGGCTGAAAAACACCGAATGACCTGTGAAAATAGGTTCTGGCAGGTTCTTGGCATTGGCTCAATTGCTGCTTGGCGCCTTCATTGATTTCCAATTTATAGATGTTTTCATAGTTCCCCACATCCACCGATAGGGCTGATTTAATATTGGCAAACCTTGGAAGATCAAAGGCGAAGTTCATGGCTTGAATGGTTTTTTCGGCCGCATCGCTGGTGCCGCTGTTGGCTCCCATGGTGGCGCCGACATATTGGCTTAGGTTTTCCAAAAGGCCACCCGAGCTGGAACTATCGTCGGCGGTCTCAATTTCAAAGCCACCGTCATCTGGCGGCAGACCTTGTGCATGGGCTGGGCTCATGGCGCCATAACCGAGGGAGCCGAGGGTGCCGACCAAAGCGGCACATAATAGGGATTTATTCAACATAAGTACTCTCCAAAACTACTAATTGGCTTTTAGGCCTTTCAGACCAACGTCGTTATCTCCAAAATTAACTTTCACATCAATCTTCGAGCGGTCCATGGTGGAAGACCCACCGGTTTTCAAATTAGACATCACCGATAGGGCGACAACTAATTCGCCCTCCACTTTCACCACTTTGCGGTTGGCAAGGCGTTTCAATTCCTTGTCCGAGCGGTCATAGAACGACACGCTGCGCACGATGTTGGTCGATTTGTCGATGGTTGTATAATATTTCGAATAAGCGTCGCTCGTATCTACTGGCACGCTTTCGATGACATAAAATTTATCATTCTGCTGGAACACTTTATGGGCGTCCTGGTCGAGCGTGCGACCGGCGATATCGCTATATGAGAAATCAGAGCCCATGAAGCTGCCGTCTTGCTCGGAAGCCGACAATTGCTTGACGCTTTTCAGCGATGGGAAATACACCCATTGTTTTTTCACTTGGGAGGCTTGGTTGGTTTGCGAGGCAAGGCCCACGCCTTTTACATTGGCGGGCTTGAAAAACTTCGCGAGGCTGCGTTTGAAAAAGGCGCATTCTTCGTGCGAAGCTCGAAAAAACGTTCTCGCTCACGGCCCTTTTTATCCAAGACGCTCAAGCGCACCGTGGCTTTGGATTGAGGGAAAATATCAGACTGTTTGTAAACGCGCTTCATAACCTCACGCCCTGTCTCGGCGCTTGCCGCAGAAACAGAAAAAGAAACGGCAATAAGGGTTGCGAGCGCAAGGCGCGACGGACTGGCAAAAGATAACATGATAACTCCTCAAACTAGGCGGCCACCCTATCCGCCAATTTGGGCAAAGTCCAGACGAAGGAAAATAAACTCAGTCAACGTGATTATCTTGTCACGAACGAGAGAACCTTGCGCGTTCGGCCTTTATGTATCGAGCCCCTCGCGCAACACTTCCAACTCCAACCACTCTTCCTCAGCCGCCGCCAAATCGGCCTGTGCTTTGGCCAATTTTTTCACCGCCGCATCAAACCGTTCTGGGGCTTTGATAAACAAGTCCGCATCGGCTAAAAGCGCCCCTGCCTTTTCGATAACGACGCCCAAAGCCTGCATTTCGCTGGGTAGTTTTTCCAAGCGGAACTTATGTTTATAGCTCATTTTAGCCTGCGGTTTGCCGGGCTTTGCTCCCTCGCCTGTGTCCAACTTGTTAGCTGCCGGCGGGTTGGCCTCTGCCGCTTTATCTTTGTTTTTGAGGCGCGCTTTTTGCTGCACCTTCATATCGGAATAGCCGCCCGCATATTCGAGCCATTTGCCGTCGCCCTCCGCGTTAAACACACTGGTGACGGTGCGGTCGAGGAAATCTCGGTCATGGCTGACCAAAATAACCGTGCCTTCATAGGCGCCGATCATCTCTTGCAAAAGGTCGAGGGTCTCTAAATCCAAGTCATTGGTCGGCTCATCCATGACCAAAAGATTGGAAGGCTGGCGCAAGCCGCGGGCCAAAAACAACCGCGCCTGCTCGCCGCCCGAAAGCACTGAAACGGGCGTACGCATTTGCGCGGGATGGAACAGGAAGTTTTTCATATAGCCGATGACATGCATACTATCGTCGCCCAGCGGCACCCGGTCGCCCGAACCATCGGTCAGCGCATCCTTCACGTTCCAGTCTTGTTTTATGCCGACGCGCTGTTGGTCGAGCAGCAAGGGCGTGAGGTTTTTGCCCAAGCGTATATTGCCGCTATCGGGTTCCAGCTTACCCAACAGCAAGTTTAGCAAGGTGGTTTTGCCGGCTCCATTGGCGCCAATCAGCCCGATGCGCGCGCCGCGTTTAATTTGCGTGGTAAAATTCTCGACGATTTTCTTGTCGCCAAACGTTTTATGAATCTCATCCGCCTTGACGACCAGCTTGCCCGATTGCGCGCCCGCCTGCATCACCGCATCCATAGCCCCTTGGGGGCCGCGATAATCGCGTTGTTGTTTGCGCAAACTCGACAAATCGCCCATGCGTTTCACATTGCGCTTGCGCCGCGCGGTCACGCCGTAGCGCACCCAGTCTTCTTCGCGGGCAATCTTGCGCGCCAATTTATGCTGCTCGCTGGCCTCGCGCTCCAGCTCTTCGTCGCGCCAATCCTCAAAAAACGCAAAGCTCTTGCGCATAATCTTGGTTTTACCGCGGTCGAGCCAAACCGTTTGATTGGCCATATTCGAAAGAAAGCGCCGATCATGGCTGACCAAAACAAGGGCGGAGTTAATCTGGCGCAAAGCCTGCTCGAGCCACTCGATGGCGGGCAGGTCTAAATGGTTGGTTGGCTCATCGAGCAGCAAAACCTCGGGCTGCGTCGCCATCGCCTTGGCCAAAGCCACGCGCCGCCGCTCCCCGCCAGACAGAGGCGCCAAATCCGCCTCGGGCGTGACGTGCAAATCGGCCATAAGCTGGAAGGCACGTTGGCGGTCTTCATTGTTCAGCACATCTTGCAGCACATAGTCTTCGGCGGTTTTAAAGCCGTCAAAACTTGGGTCTTGCGCCAGATATTCAATAGCAATGCCGGGCTGCACAAAGCGCTCGCCGTCATCTGCGTCCACGAGGCCGGCGATGATTTTCAGCAGAGTAGATTTGCCGGAGCCATTGCGCCCGACCAAACAAATGCGGTCTTCGCGGCTAACCGATAGGCCCGCGCCATCCAGCAGAGGCTGAACTCCATGTGTGAGGTGGATGTCATCAACATAAAGAATGGGAGGGCTGGCGGCCATAAAGAGCAGACTTTCGAATTGCAGGAAGCGCATCTATAGCCTGTCAAACGGGGTGTGGGAATGGGGAAACGCTTTATTAACACGCTTCGTCTCAAACTGGACAAATTAGGCCGACACTCGACAATGCGCCGAATGCACTGAATACTGAGTAGCGTTAAATATCAAATAAAAATAAAAAGGATTAAAAAATGAATATTTTGAAATATTGCCTATTGGTTTCTTTGGTTGCCTTCCCTGTTGCCGCGCAGGAAAGCCTGCATCAAGGTTCGGTTTCTTATGCCATTACATCTGGTGACGGCGAGGACGGTGAATTGGATACGGATGTCGACACCACCGCCTTCGAGGGTGAGTACTTCGTCTCAGATAAGGTGAGCCTGAAATTAGGTCTTCTAGACCACGAAATTCAATACGACTTCTATTTGGATAATGAACTATGCCAAACCGATAAGCTGGAACTTGGCGCGACCTTCCATTCCAGTCGCGTTGACGTCCTCGCCGGCACCGGAGCCGGATATAGTGTCGGTGTTAGAACAAGCGATGCGTCCACCGATTGCAAAAGTGACATCCCAGAAGTACAAACCAGCACGCCAGACGAAACCAACGAATACTTTGATTTCACCTATGGGCGGGGACTTGGTAATGGCTTGAGCTTCGAGGCTTATCTTTCAACGAATGTGGACGACCTTTTTGATGATAGAGCCATTGGCCTAGGGTTAATCCAAACATTTGGGTCAAACTTTGGCCTCAGCGGTACTTATGTGACAACTGAAACAGCCGAAGATGACTACGGGTTTACCCAAGATTCAACAGTTTTCAGGATTTCGGCTAGTTATTATTTCTAGGCCTAGCTCGTGTAAAGCAGCAGATATCATAGTTGGCGACGCAACCTCGTGGAAAGTCTGGTTGCGTCGCCAAATTTGTTCACTATCGCGCATATTAGCGGGGTAAATTTCTAATGGTAGCTCAGCCTTTTTTGCGGGAACCTAGATGAAAGTCCGATAGCCAGACAAGAAAAGCCCTTCTGAAAAGCAAGGGTTTTTGGCTGCGGAGGTAGGATTCCTAAGAAGGCGCAAGGCGGGCTAGAGCTTCGTGCCGAAACAAAGCCCTTTTAGCGTGAACTTAGGTGAAAATCCGTTCCCACAGTAACCAATAAAAAAGCCCCCGTGAAAGGGGGCTTTTTTATTGGTTGCGGGGGTAGGATTTGAACCTACGACCTTCAGGTTATGAGCCTGACGAGCTACCGGGCTGCTCCACCCCGCGATAAATGACTTTTCCGAACGACACCGCCCTTGAAGTGAGCTGGTTGTAACACAAAATATCTTTTTGCCTAGAGGCTTCTCGTCATTTGCTCAAAATAAATGCCAACACCGCCAGACATTTGCTTTCCACCAAGCATTTGCTATGGTGGGGCTGCCTAAAAAAAAATAATAAGGTGGCAAAACAAGATGATACCCCAGCAGGACCCCCTGTTTGACGCAAACGCGCTCACGCTAAATATCCAAGACGCCATCGGTATGGGCAACCGCCGATGGGTGTTTCAACATCCACACCACCCCCATCTGTGCATCAAAGTGGCCCGTCAAGCCCACATACGAGAGCAATTGAACACCAAAGGCGGTCTCTATCGGCTGATGCCCAACACCTGGCGCGATGACAATGTGCTCGAAGCACGTGCCTATACACAAAAAGCCCTGACCACCGAGGACGCTTACATCTGGCGCCACCTGCCCCATATGTATGGCTGGCAAGCCACCAACTTAGGCCCCGGCTTGGTGTTTGATTATTATCAGGATGCCGACGGCAAGCCTGCCCCCAATCTACAGGGGGTGCTGCAAACCCAAGGCCTAACAAACGCTTTAGAAACCGCGATTGACGAGCTACATCGCTACATGCGGACAACGCAAATATGGATGCGCCATCCCGGGCCACCAAACATCGTTTGGGCGAGGGATGGTCATCTCAAGCTGATCGATTGCCTCGGCACGTATACCATGGGCTGGCAGCACCATATTCGCCCGTTCCGCCGAAAGCGGATACAGCGCCATAGCGCCTATCTCACCACGACAATAAACGCCGCCATTGCAGCCCAATAGCCCAAAGCTCTGGTTACAAGACGCGCGTATGCCAAGCTTGGGCCGACTAGTGATGTAGGGGATATGTGAATTGTGAAGAAGAGTACAGCTGTTTCATATTCCGCAGACCTGGCAACGACCTACTCTCCCACACCTTAAGATGCAGTACCATCGGCGCTAAAGCGTTTAACTTCCGAGTTCGGGATGGGATCGGGTTTAGGCGCTTTGCCATAGTCACCAAGTCGGCGCAATATGAAACAGAATTTATTGATCAAAACTGAGCTTTGTAATAATGCCAACCTCTCTTGGAGGTCAGCGCATGGGGAAATGAGAACGATCAAGTCGATCGAACAATTAGTACCGGTAAGCTACACGCATTGCTGCGCTTCCACACCCGGCCTATCAACGTGGTGGTCTTCCACGGTTCTCAAGGGAAATCTTGTTTCGAGGGAGGCTTCCCGCTTAGATGCTTTCAGCGGTTATCCCGTCCATACTTAGCTACGCTGCAATGCCGCTGGCGCGACAACAGCTCCACCAGAGGTATGTTCACCCCGGTCCTCTCGTACTAGGGGCAACTCCTCTCAAATTTCCTACACCCACGGCAGATAGGGACCAAACTGTCTCACGACGTTCTAAACCCAGCTCACGTACCGCTTTAATTGGCGAACAGCCAAACCCTTGGGACCTGCTCCAGCCCCAGGATGCGATGAGCCGACATCGAGGTGCCAAACAACGCCGTCGATATGGACTCTTGGGCGTCATCAGCCTGTTATCCCCGGCGTACCTTTTATCCGTTGAGCGATGGCCCTTCCACGCGGGACCACCGGATCACTATGACCGACTTTCGTCTCTGCTCGTCTTGTCAGACTCGCAGTCAGGCAGGCTTTTGCCATTGCACTCAACGACCGATTTCCGACCGGCCTGAGCCTACCATCGCGCGCCTCCGTTACTCTTTGGGAGGCGACCGCCCCAGTCAAACTACCCACCATGCAGGGTCCCGGAACCGGATAACGGTCCGCGGTTAGACATCAATATAGATAGGGGTGGTATTTCACATTGCGGCTCCACGAGAACTAGCGCCCTCGCTTCAAAGCCTACCACCTATTCTACACATACCGACACTAATGTCACTGCAAAGCTATAGTAAAGGTGCACGGGGTCTTTCCGTCTGACCGCAGGAACCCCGCATCTTCACGGGGAATTCAATTTCACTGAGTCGATGCTGGAGACAGCGGGGAAGTCGTTACGCCATTCGTGCAGGTCGGAACTTACCCGACAAGGAATTTCGCTACCTTAGGACCGTTATAGTTACGGCCGCCGTTTACCGGGGCTTCGATTCAAAGCTTGCACCTCTCCTCTTAACCTTCCGGCACCGGGCAGGCGTCAGACCCTATACGTCGTTTTGCAACTTCGCAGAGCCCTGTGTTTTTAATAAACAGTCGCTACCCCCTATTCTGTGCCCCCGCTCAAAACTTGCGTTCTGAGCGGGCCTCCTTCTCCCGAAGTTACGGAGGCATTTTGCCGAGTTCCTTCAGCATCGTTCTCTCAAGCGCCTTGGTATACTCTACCAGTCCACCTGTGTCGGTTTCGGGTACGGTCTCATGTGGGAGCTATTTCCTGGAACTGCTTCGCGGCCCATCCAATCCAATAAGGATGAACAACA
>Ga0257120_1000073_pt1:37500-77417 | contig 77417 bp, 67 predicted proteins | sample SI106_10metaG_FD_190153 | JGI IMG/M metagenome (GOLD analysis project Ga0257120, IMG submission 190153) | Marine microbial communities from Saanich Inlet, British Columbia, Canada - SI106_10 | ecosystem: Environmental > Aquatic > Marine > Inlet | place: Canada: British Columbia...
CTATGAAGCCGCGCGTGGGGGCGGCATGTCGCCCAATCTTGTGGTGGAGCTTATCCGCCTCTTCTCTTTCGCCATCGACTTCCAGCGCGATATTCGCGAAGGCGACCAATTAGAGGTTCTGTACACGCGTCGCTTTGATGCCAACAATCAAGTGGCGCAAGAAGGCGATATTATTTTCGCAGCGCTCACCAATCGCGGCAAGCGCTATGCCTATTGGCGGATGCCGCAAGCCGACGGCAGCCATAGTTATTTCGACGCCAATGGCCAAAGCGTCCAGCGCCTACTCATGCGAACGCCCGTCGATGGCGCGCGCTTGTCGTCTCGCTTTGGTATGCGCCGTCACCCTATTTTGGGCTATACGCGCTTGCACCGAGGGCTAGATTTTGCGGCTCCCAAAGGCACCCCAATTTATGCCGCCGGCGACGGCACCATCCAGCGCCTTGGTAGATTTGGCAATAATGGCAAATACATCCGCATCAAACACCGCAATGGCTATGAAACCGCTTATGCGCACATGAATAGTTTCGCGCGGCGTTTGAAAAAAGGCAGCCGTGTCAAGCAAGGCCAGGTTATCGGAACCGTTGGCCGCACCGGTTTGGCGACCGGCCCCCATTTGCACTACGAAGTTTTGCATTACAATAAGCCGGTCAACCCACGCGAGCTAAATGTGCCACCCCAGCGCAACCTCAATGCAGACGCCCTAGAGGGCCTTGCACGGCTGAAAGCTGAGACTGCCGATAGGGTGAGCGGGTTGGCCACCAGTGATAACTCTGTGCGCTCTCTGCCGCGCCGCAGCAGCTCGCTCAACCGATAAAGAAAAAAGGCCCGCCACGATAACCGTGGGCGGGCCTAATTTAGCTTTTTGCCTTTGGCAAATCTGGTTTAGTCAGCCGTCGCGGCTCCCGTTTCGCTCGCTTCTGCGGCGGCCTCTGGAGTGGCGTCAGGCATAACCTCAACCGCTTCTGCAGACGCGTTTTCTTCGGTTTGTGCATCCGAGGCTTCCACGCGTTTCTTACGCAAAGGACCACGTCGGCGCGATGGCTTCGATGGTTTGTCATCGCTGCTCTCGCCAGACGTGTTGTCGCGAACCAAAACCAAAGGTTCGCCAGAGGCATCGGTTTCCGCGCCGCCTGAATTTGCATTTTGCACATTGCCGTTGGCCGACCCATTATCCGACGAACCGTTCGAGGCACCCTCTTGATTGGCGTCACTTGGGGCAGGCTGCATACTCATCAAAATGCGATAATAATGCTCGGCATGTTGTTGATAGTTTTCCGCCATAACGCGGTCACCAGACGACATCGCGTCGCGGGCTAGGGTTTGATATTTTTCGTAAACTTGCGAGGCATTGCCGCGCACCCGAACATCGGGGCCATTGCTATCATAACTGCGATTGACCGAATTTTGTTGGCGGCGTCCGCGCCCTCGAGACCGTTTCATACTGTTTCCGTATCACTTAAAAAAGGGCCCAACTTATGCCGAACCAGCGTTGCGATTGTTTTATTTCCATTTGGAAAACCAGTGAGTTTCTGCAGGGCCAAGATAAGCTAACAAAATTTCAAAGGGTGGCGTCCAAGACTGAAACTCTTTCCATAGCCTCAAAGACAAAAGGAACCTAGCCTGCCAGCCTTCGCTTTGCAAACCCCTTTTTTATTTTCTGCGCGGGCCCCTCGGCGCGCGCGCCATCACAACCCGATCGCGCGCGCCTAAATCTGGCAAGACAGAAATTTCCTCAAAGCCAGATTGGCGCATCATCGCGCAAACTTCTTCGCCTTGCGTGTGGCCAATTTCAAACAGCAGCCAGCCCTCGGGGCGCAAATAGCTCTGCGCTTGGGCGCTAATGTGGCGGTAAGGATCGAGGCCGTCTTCGCCGCCGTGCAAGGCGAGGCGGGGGTCATACTCGAGCACATTTTTATCCAACTGCCGCATCTGCGCGTCGCTAATATAGGGCGGGTTGGAAATAATCATATCGAAGCTCGGCGTCACCGCCTCGAACCAATGGCTCTCTAAAAACTGCGCCTGTGCGCTCACGCCAAGTCTTTGGGCGTTGGCTTGTGCTACCGCTAAGGCGGCACCGCTCACATCCACACCAAGGCCTTCGCCATGCGCCCGCTCGGCCAAAAGAGTGAGTAATAAACACCCCGAGCCGGTTCCTAAATCAAGCAAGCGAAACGCTTGGGCTTCGGGCAAATGCTGGAGAGCCGCCTCGATCAGCGTCTCGCTGTCCGGGCGCGGGTCAAGCACATGTTCATTGACCTCGAAGGCTCGTCCCCAAAACTCTCGCTGTCCTAAAATTTTGGATACGGGCTTGGCTCTCAATCGTTGGGTTTGATAATCGAGCAGAAGCGCCCTCTCTTGGGCGGTCAACAGCCGCTCGGGCAAGCGCGCCATATCGGTCGCATCCAAGCCCGTCACCGCCTCTAGCAGCACGCGCGCATCCAAAGGAGCGGTGTCTATGCCGGCCGTTTTAAAAGCCGAAGAAAGCGCGCGCTGCGCTTGTTGCACCGTCATGTCGGAACCCTGCATGTCGGAACCCTGCATTTCGGGGCTCAGCATTTCGATTAGTCGACCGCAGCGAGACGCTGCACTTGGTCTTCGCGGATGAGGGCTTCCAACATTTCGTCCAAGCCGTCACCGGCTAGAATTTTTTCGAGCTTGTGCAAAGTCACATTAATCCGATGATCGGTGACGCGTCCTTGTGGAAAATTATACGTCCGAATGCGTTCCGAGCGATCGCCAGAGCCAACTTGGCTTTTGCGGTCGGCGGCGCGCTCATCGTCGACGCGCTGACGTTCGGCCTCAAATAGGCGCGCGCGCATCACCAACATCGCCTTGGCACGGTTTTTATGCTGTGATTTTTCATCTTGCTGCGACACGGTAATGCCCGTGGGTAAGTGAATGATGCGCACCGCGCTATCGGTGGTATTCACCGACTGACCACCCGGGCCAGAGGCGCGAAACACATCGACGCGCAAATCTTTCTCGTCGATTTTAATATCGACATCTTCTGGCTCTGGCAGCACCGCCACGGTAGCGGCCGACGTATGAATGCGGCCACTGCTTTCGGTTTCTGGTACCCGCTGTACCCGATGCACGCCGCTCTCAAATTTCAAACGGGCAAACACGCCCTTGCCGCGAATGGCCATGACCACTTCCTTGAAGCCGCCCATCTCGCCTTCCGATTGAGTGATGATGTCTGATTTCCAACCCTGCAAATCGGCATAGCGCGTATACATGCGAAATAAATTACCGGCAAATAAAGCCGCTTCATCGCCGCCGGTTCCAGCCCGTACTTCCACGATTACGTTCAACTCATCGGCGCTATCTTTGGGGAGCAATAAAACTTCCAGAGCGGTTTCCATATCCGGCAATTTGGCGCGCACGTCTTCCAGCTCGAGACCTGCCAATTCGGCCATCTCCGCATCCTCTCCCGCAACCAAAGCGGCCAAGTCTTCGCTCTCGCCAAGAGCGCCACGATACGCGCGCACGGCGGTCGCCAGCGGGTCAATCTCGGCATATTCTTTCGACAAGGCAACAAAGCGCTCGGGCGGTAATTCGCCGTTCATTTCGTCTTGCAAGGCTTGCGCGCGGGCTAGAATGGCGTCCAATCGTTCGACAGGCAACATAGATTAATTCTCCTCAACCACAACATCTAAGGCATCTTGCGCCCGCAAAGCGGCCATTTCGCCCGCCTTGTCTTTTACCAAATCGACCAAATGATCGACCATCTCCCTATGCGGTTTTTTATGGTCTGGCCGACCCGCCAAATAAACCATGCCCGCGTCATTGCCGCCGCCTGTAAAACCAATATCGGTCTCGCGCGCTTCGCCCGGGCCATTGACCACGCAGCCAATAATCGACAGCGTAATCGGCTCGGCAATATGGGCCAATTTATCTTCCAACTCGCGTACCGTTTCGATGACGTTAAACCCTTGGCGCGCACAAGACGGGCACGAAATAATCGTCACCCCGCGATGGCGCAGCCCCAGGCCTTTGAGAATTTCAAAAGCCACTTTCACTTCATCGACCGGGTCAGACGAGAGCGACACTCTTATCGTGTCGCCAATGCCCGCCCATAACAGCGAGCCCAAACCGATGGATGATTTCACCGTGCCCGATATCAAACCGCCAGCTTCCGTGATGCCAATATGAAGCGGACAATCGACCGCTTCGGCCAATTGTTGATAGGCCGCCACCGACATGAAAATATCGGAAGCCTTGACGCTAATTTTATACTCACGAAAGCCATGTTCTTCGAGCAGGCCCACATGATACAGCGCGCTTTCCACCATGGCTTCGGGGCAAGGCTCGCCATATTTATCGAGCAGATGTTTTTCCAAAGAGCCCGCGTTGACGCCAATCCGAATGGAGCAATTATGTTTGCGCGCGGCCGCCACAACTTCGCCGACGCGCGACGCATCGCCAATGTTGCCAGGGTTAATGCGCAGACACGCCGCCCCCGCTTCCGCCGCCTCAATGGCACGCTTATAATGAAAATGAATATCGGCCACAATCGGCACAGACACATTGTCGACAATCTCGCGCAAGGCCGCCGTCGAGGCTTCATCGGGGCAAGAGACGCGCACGATATCGGCGCCCGCTTCTTCCAAGGCTTTGATTTGCGCGATGGTGGCTTTGGCATCCGAGGTTGGCGTATTGGTCATCGATTGCACGGCAATCGGCGCATCCCCACCAACTGGCACATTGCCAACCATAATCTGGCGCGAAGGGCGCCGTTCGATATGTCGCCACGCTCGCAGCATTGCGGCCTCGCTAAGGTTTTAAGGTTAAAATAGAACTACGGTCAATTTGACGTGCCGTCAGAATTTGGCTGCGCCGCCCGACCGAGCCAACGATTTGGCCATTGACCACATATTTCAGCGCGCCCGCATCTCGGGTGGCCAACGTATAGGGGGTCTCTAGCGACAACTCAAAACTATCGCCATCGGTTACAATGCTCGACAGCAACACCTGACCTTCGGTGTTTTCGATCCGCAACCAAGTGCGGCGCACGGCGCGAATTTCAATTTTGCTCGGGGTCACCGCCGCATCCAAAGCCGCGATGGGTTCCACCTCAACGGCCACCGGCGTGCGCAATGGATCGAGCGCACGTTTTGCGGGTTCTTTCCCCGTTTTGGCAGCCGCTGTTTTGGCGGCCTCTGTTCTGGCAATCTTAGGCTTTGTAGCCACTTTCACACTCGGCTTGCGAGTGGCAACCGGGGTTTTGGAAGGTTGGCTCGTCGTCGCCCGCGCGGGGGTTTCCACCGCCTTCGTCACCGACTTTGTCACCGACTTAGACACAGCCTCGGGACCGCTAGCACCGCCCGCAAGGAGCCACAAAATATACACAGCGAATATAACCACGGCACCAATGGCCAGTTTCACCGCAACGGGCATTTGCTCGCTTTCAGCTTGCGGGTCATAGGGCGCATCCTCTTGGGTTTGTGCCGCCATAGCCGTTTTGTACCGATTGATTAACTCGCCAGCGTTCAAATCCAGATACGTGGCATAGCTCCGAATAAAGCCAATGGCATAGACGGCGGCCGGCAACTCCTCAAAATCATCATTTTCGAGAGACTTTAGATCACCCACACGGATTTTAAGAACTGCTGAGACATCTTCAACGCTTACGCCGCGCGCTTCGCGCGCTTGGCGCAAATCAGCGCCAATATTTACAGGTTCCATAGTCATTTCTATCTCGGTCATGCGAGTGTTCCTTGTTTCGTGGAAATATCCCTATCACAACTTCACGCCTTGCGCATCCGCGATTTGCTGCACCGCATCGCGCATATTTACTGGTGGTTCACTAAGTAAACCCGACATAGCCGCTTGCAGTTTTGCCTGGCTGGCCGAGCGTATCATCCGCTTCACCGGACCGATAGAGGCCGAGGGCAAAGAAAATTTTTCATAGCCCAGCCCCAAAAGCGCCATGGCTTCCAGCGGGCGCCCGCCCAGCTCGCCGCAAATCGATACGGGAACTTTATGGCTGGCACATACTTCTTGTATCTGCGCCAGCAAGCGCAAAGGCGCCAGAGACAAAAAGTCATAGCGATGGCTGGTTTGCGGGTTGCCCCGATCGGCGGCGAAAAAGAATTGCATCAAATCATTGGTCCCTACGGACAAGAAATCCAGCTCGGGCAGCAATTGGTCTAATTCCCAAACCAGAGCCGGAACCTCCAACATCGTGCCAATTTCTAGGCTGGTAGGCACCGCGTGCCCAAAACTTTCCAAACGGGTTTTTTCCAGCTCCAGCAAATTACGCGTCGCACGAAACTCTTCCACCGTGGTGATGAGCGGGAACATAATTGACAATTTACGACCCGCCGCAGCGCGCAAAAGCGCGCGCATTTGCACCCGCACAAGCCCCGGGCGATCCAGCGCCATGCGAGTTGCGCGCCAGCCCATGGCTGGGTTTTCTTCGACGCTGGTGCGCAAATAAGGCAGCACTTTATCGCCGCCGACATCCAATGTGCGAAACACCACATCGCGCTCGCCGACACTGTCGAGCACCTCGCGGTACATAACTTCTTGCTCATTAGCGCGCGGCATGGTGGCCGATACCATGAACTGCAATTCGGTGCGGAACAGGCCAATATTCTCGGCGCCGCTATCGCTTAAGCTTTCAACATCCACCATCAGGCCGGCATTTTTATCGAGCTGGATTTGCACGCCATCTTTGGTTTCGGCTGGCAAATGTTTAATCCGCGCATAGCGTTGCATCCGCCGCGCTCGCAAGCGGGCCCGATTGGAATAGGCCTCGACAATGTCACTGGCCGGATTGAGGTGAACCTCATTTTGATCGACATCGACAATAATCTCTTGGCCATCGCGCGCGACATCGACAATGCCGCGCACATCGCCCAACATCGGAATGTTTAGCGCCCGCGCCACAATCGAAACATGCGCGCCCAAAGCGCCATCTTCCAACACCAGCCCGCGCAATTTGCGCCGATCGTAATCGAGCAATTCAGCCGGCCCCATGGTGCGCGCCAAAAGAATGGCATCGCGCGGCAATTTATCTTCCGAAGCCAATTGCGCGCGCCCCGATAGGATGCGCAGCAAGCGGTTCGACAAGTCTTCAAAATCATGCAGGCGTTCGCGCAAATAAGCATCGCGCTGGCCACCGAGGCGCGCGCGCATACCATTGTTAACCCGCTCTACCGCCGCTTCTGCCGTCAGGCCCGTTTGCACAGCTGTATGAATACGGCGCAGCCAGCCCCGGTCATTGGCAAACATCCGATAGGCTTCCAGCACCGCCATATGCTCGCCATCATGGCTCACATCATCTTTGTCCAGCATCTGGTCGACATTGCGGCGCAATTGATAGACCGCAGCCTCCAATCGTTTGGCTTCCTCTTCAGGGTCATCGCTGATGAGTTTGGTAACTTCCACCCGCGGCTCATGCAACACCGCGTGCCCCATGGCCAGCCCCTCGGTGAGCCCACGACCGGCAAACACACGTGACAGATTTTGCGACGTCTCTTCTTGAGCCCTCTCTTGGCCCAACGCCGATAACATTTCAGACAACACCATCGCCACGGTCTGAAGCGCCTCAACCTCGGCATTTAAAAAATCACGCTGCGTGCTGTTTTGCACTACCAGGACACCGCGCACATCGCCGCGGCGTAAAATCGGCACACCGACGAAAGATTTATACGGATCCTCGCCCGTCTCTGGCCGATAGGCAAAGCGGGGGTGAGCTGTCGCATCGGCTAAATTAAGCGGGCGCTTATGCTGCGCGATATCGCCCACGAGGCCTTCGCCGACATGCAATATGGTTTTGCTGACGGCGTCTTGGTTCAAGCCTTCAGTGGCCGATAAGACAAATGTATTCACGCCACGGCTTAGATAAACCGAACACACGGCGGCGTTCATGCTGGTGGCAATAAGGGCAACGATTTTATCGAGGCGAGCTTGATCGTCGTCGCTGCCTGCCATGAGCTGGCGCAAGCGACGCAACAATAATCTGGGTCCTTCACTCGATAGAGGCATAGGGTTGCCCTCTCGTTTAGCGCGCGAAAAAGCGGGCTAGTTAACCAGCCAGCTCGTCATCAAGACCATAGGCGGCATGCAGAGCCCGAACGGCCAGCTCCACATAATCGACATCAATCAACACCGAGACTTTAATCTCCGAAGTAGAAATGACGTGAATGTTAATGCCTTTTTCCGCCAGCACTTGGAACATTTTTTGGGCAACCCCAGCATGGCTTCGCATGCCCACGCCGACGATAGAAATTTTCGCCATATCGGGCGCCGCTTGCAAATCAGCAAACGTCAAATCCGCGGTCGCGCCTTTGAGAACCCCCAAGGTGCGTTCCAATTCATCTTGCGAAACGGTGAACGTCACATCCGTGGTTTTGCCATCGGCCGACATATTTTGCACAATCATATCGACGTTGACGGCGGCATCGGCCAGCGGGCCAAAAATGCTCGCGGCAATGCCAGGCCGGTCGGCCACTTCGCGCAGAGTTACTTTGGCTTCATTGCGGGCATAGGCAATGCCACTAACAATCTCGGTTTCCATAATCTCATCCTCATCGCAAATCAATGTGCCGACAATATCGTTTCCGTTGGCACTTGCCTCTGGCGCATCGAAACTCGAGCGCACTTGCAAGCGCACATTATGTGCCATGGCCAGCTCTACCGAGCGGGTCTGTAACACTTTGGCACCTAGCGACGCCATTTCAAGCATTTCTTCGTATGACACACGGTCCATTTTCTTGGCCGCTGGCACCATACGCGGGTCGGTGGTGTAAACCCCATCGACGTCGGTATAAATATCGCATCGGTCGGCGTTTAAGGCAGCGGCAATGGCCACCGCGCTCGTGTCAGAGCCACCGCGCCCTAAAGTGGTAATGCGATTGGCGCTAGAAACACCTTGAAAACCAGCGATAACCGCCACGCGGCCTTGGCCAAATTGGGCTTCCATTTCTTCTGGCTCAATCGCTTCAATGCGAGCGGCACCATGTACATCAGAGGTTTGCACGCTAATTTGCCAGCCGAGCCAGCTTCGCGCGGCCACGCCAATATCTTGCAAGGCCATAGCCAATAGACCAACACTGATTTGTTCGCCGGCTGAGACCACGACATCATATTCGCGCGCGTCATGCAGGCGTGCGACATCGCGTGCCAAACCAACCAATCGATTGGTTTCCCCAGACATGGCCGACACAACGACCGCAACCTGATGACCCGCATCCACCTCACGTTTGACATGGGCGGCCACATTGCGGATGCGATCTACATCGCCCACAGAAGTGCCGCCAAATTTCATTACAATACGGGCCATAATTGGTTTTCGCATTTCCTTTCGCCTCAATCGCGCTTATATAAGGCTTAACGCGCAAGCTGCATAGTTAAAAGTAGAAGCAAGCCGAGCGCGCCCCATGGTGAACCACACAGGAGCTTGGCGAAAATGAACGATACACAAACCGGACAAGTTACCATTGACCCCCAGGAAGTGGCCAAGTTCACGGCCATGGCCGAAGACTGGTGGAACCCCCATGGCAAGTTCAAGCCTTTGCACAAATTCAATCCCGTGCGGCTGGCTTATATTCGCGATAAATTATGCAAACAATTCGACCGCGATCCAAAATCCGAACAACCACTCAAAGGCCTACGCCTGCTTGATATCGGTTGCGGTGGCGGCCTTTTAAGCGAGCCTATGGCGCGTTTGGGCGCCGAGGTCTTGGGCGCCGATGCGGCCGAAGCCAATATTAAAACCGCCAGTTTGCATGCCGAAAGTCAGGGCCTTGAGATCGACTATCGCGCCATTACGGCCGAGCAATTAAATGCGGCTGGCGAGACATTTGATGCAATTTTAAACATGGAAGTCATCGAACATGTCGCCGATCCGCAGGCCTTTGTCAGCGCTTGTGCGGGCATGTTGAAACCCGAAGGCATTATGTTTTTGGCAACCCTGAACCGCACGCTGAAGGCCTATGCTTTAGCTATTTTTGGCGCCGAATATGTCTTGCGCTGGTTACCGCGCGGCACCCATGATTGGCATAAGTTCATCACCCCCAACGAGATGGAAGCTATGGCCACCAAGGCCGAGCTAGAGCTTGTCACGTCAACCGGCGTGAGCTTTAATCCGCTGACCGATAAATGGACGCAAACCGGAGATATGTCGGTCAATTATATGGCCGTGGCCGCGCCCCTAAAGGCAACCTAAAAACAATAAGGAGCCCCCATGCAACAGCGTGTCAGCCTAAATACCCTGGGCGTCAAAAGCCTAGCCCGCGCCCGCCAGTTTTATGATGCGCTGGGCTGGCAAGTCTCCAATGAAGACCAAGCCGAAGAAATTGTCGCCTATGATTTGCCGCATATGACGCTGTGCCTTTACCCGCTCGAAAACCTAGCCGCCGATACCGGACTGGCCTTAGCCGACACCCAGACACAGACACAGACCCACACACAGACACAGTGCCCGCGCTTTGCGCTGGCGTATAATGTAGAAACCGTTGACCAAGTAGCCGCCCTGTTAGAGCAAGCCGTGGCTTGCGGCGGGCGTCTGATAAAGCCAGCCGAGGCTGCGTTTTGGGGCGGCACCTCTGGCTATTTCACCGACCCAGATGGCACCTTATGGGAAGTGGCCCATAATCCGCATGCGCCGCTCAGCGCAACGGGCAGCTTCCAATGGAACGGCGCAAAAAACTAATCAGTCAGTGACCTCGCGCCCGTCCGGCCCGACGAAAGTCTGGCCATGGGTGAGCGCTGGAATTTGCCCCCGCGCTTTGGCCACCAAAGATAAATCCAACTCCGCGAGGATGAAATCATCCGTGTCATCGGCTTGCGCCAAAACCGTTCCCCAAGGGTCGACAATCAAACTATGACCATAGGTCTCGCGGCCATTTTCATGCGTGCCAACTTGCGCAGGGGCAATCACAAAGCACCCTGTTTCAATCGCGCGGGCGCGCAATAGCACCTGCCAATGCGCCTCGCCCGTGGGGCGCGTAAAAGCAGAGGGCACGCTAATAATATCGGCCCCCGCTTGCGCCAAGTGTCGATATAACGCGGCAAAGCGCAGATCATAACAAATGCTAAAGCCAAGTTTGGCTGGGCCCACATCCGCCACCACAGCCCGACTGCCCGCCTGATAATTATGGCTTTCCGCATGGGTTTCGCCGCTGGCTAGGGTGACATCAAACATATGAATTTTATCATAGTGCGCCACAATCTCGCCTTGCGGGTTGATATAAAGCGAGCGGTTCACGGCCCTTTCGGCATCGCCTTTTTGCGTATCATTTGCCAGCACCATAGAGCCGATGAGCAGGTGAATGCCAAGCTCTTTGGCCAGGCCACATAAGACGTGTAACGACGCGCTTTCGGCCTCGGGCTGCAAGCGCGCCCGCATGGCTTTGCGGTTTTTTTCCATGGAGATGCAGGTTTCGGGCAAACTTACGAGCTCCGCCCCAGCGGCCGCCGCGGCGCGGGTGCGCGCGTCTATCTCGCGTAAATTATCTGCCGGGTCACAGGCACTGGTCATTTGCACACATGCCACTTTCATACCCAGACCCTCTTCTTGCGTTTACCCACGCCCACGCATTTTACGATGCGCGCATTTGCTCTGGCCGCACCACGCGCGCCAGCGTTAACACATATATGCGCCCTGCCCCCGCTTGGCGCAAGGTTTCACTCATCGCCTCGACGGTGGCCCCCGTGGTTAAAACATCATCGACCAACACCAGACTGCGGCCTTGAATGCGGTCTTTCATCGATTTGGGCACGGTAAAGGCCCCCTTCAGATTGCGCTTTCGGTTGCGCCGGGTCAGGCCAATTTGCGGGCGCGTGGCTTTCACCCGCTGCACGGCTTGGAAGACAATTTCATTGCCCGTTTCGCGCGCCATCGCGCGGCACAGTTCAGCCGCTTGGTTAAACCGGCGTCCCAACAAGCGTCGGCGATGCAAAGGCACGGGCACTAAAAGCGCATTGGCGCGCAACACATCTTGCCCGGCTCGTACCATAAAGGGCGCCAGTAAACGTGCCAATTCAGGGCGGTCGCTAAATTTTAAACGCTTCACCAAGGCTGCCGCGCTGCCCTCATAGCGAAACGCCGCGCGGGCTTTTTCATAGGGCGGCGGGTTTTTTTGCATCGCGAGGCTAACCGTCTCGGGGCCAAGATCGACATCCAGCGGGGCGCCGCTGATTTGGCAAATTGGCGCCGTGATGAAATGCAGGTCTTGCCAACACGGTGCGCATAATCCGTCGTCGCCGGCCAAAACCCCTTTGCATAAAGGGCAAGCTGGCGGCACCAACACACGCAAGGTGACATCGAGGGTTTTCTTCACAGGGCTAAGAATGGCGTTGCGAATGAAGTTTATTTTTGTTTTTAAGGTCATAAATGCCATATTGCCTAAAATGAGTGCCAATGTCCCAAATATTTTTGATCGCGCTGCCCTTCGGCGCAACCGAACCCGTGCCGCCGCCCAGCTGCATGAGTTTGACTTCCTATTGCAGCGCGCCGCCGAAGATTTGCTCGACCGCATTAAAGTGCAAAACCGCAAGTTCGAAACCGCCCTCTGCCTTGGCGCCTCGAACGGATATTTGGGCACCAAGCTAAAAGCCGAGGGGCTCATCGGCTCCCATAGCACGGCGCAAATAAACACTTGGATTGAGGCCGATATCACCGCCGCCATGTTGCCCGAGGGCGGCCTGGTGCTGGACGAAGAACACCTGCCGATAAAACCGCAAAGTGTCGATCTCATCGTCTCGTTTTGGGGGCTGCATCATGTCAATGATTTGCCGGGCGCCTTGGTGCAAATCTGTCGGGCGCTCAAACCCGATGGCGTGTTTCTGGCGGCTTTGCCAGGCAATGAAAATTTACGAGCGCTGCAAACGGCTTTTCTAGAAAGCCAAACAAAAATTTTAGGCGGCGTGCGCCCACATATTCACCCTTTCGCAGATTTGCGAGATTTGGCTGGCCTGATGCAACGCGCGGGCTTTGACTTGCCCGTGGCCGATAGCGATATTTTGCGCGTGCGCTACGCACAGCCAATGTCAGTGTTCCGCGATTTGCGGGGTATGGGCGAAAGCAATGTTTTGACGACCCGCACCAAATCAGCCTTGCGCCGCGATGTCTTGCAAGAGGCGCTTGCCCGCTTTCATGAGACCACCCAAGATAACGGCAAGGCCGTGGCCGAATTTGAAATTTGTTATCTGGCTGGGGTTTCGCCTCTCTCCGCCCATTCGAAAAAACACGAACCCGGGGAGCCGATTACCCGTTTCGACGAACGCCCCATTACGGGCGATGCGACCCCAAACAAAGCTTCGACTTAAGGGCGGTTTTTATATCGCATCTCGAAGCGCCGCGATCAGCGGCACATCGGCCGGCACCATGGCCATGTCGAACAGCTCGCGGGGTTTTTTCCACGCCACCGCCTGGCCTTCGCGCGGCATTATTTGGCCGTCCCATTTGCGGCACACATAAAGCGGCATCAGCAAATGAAACCCCTCATAGGCATGACTGGCAAAGCTCAACGGCGCCAAACACGCCGCCGTCACATCGATGGATAACTCTTCTTTCAGCTCTCGAATGAGCGCCATTTCTGGCGTTTCGCTGGGCTCTATTTTGCCGCCCGGAAACTCCCACAGCCCCGCCATAGATTTTCCCGCAGGGCGCTGAGCCACCAACACACGGCCATCTTTATCTACCAGCGCACAGGCGACGACCAACAACATATCAGCTTCGGTAATCGGCATTGATATCAATATAGCCATGCGTTAAATCGCTGGCCCAAATGCGGGCTTGGCCCTTGGCTTTTTTCTTTGCCTCAAGTTGCACCCCCACATCGACGCGGATATTCACGTGGCGCCCCCGCATATGTTTGGCCACGGGGCGCTCGTCATAGCCCGCTACGGCGCGCCCTTTTCGGGCCACTTGAACGCCGCCAATGTCGATGGATAGGCGGTCGCGTTCGGCCGCTTCGCCAGATTTGCCAATGGCCATGACTATGCGGCCCCAATTGGCATCTTCTCCGGCTACGGCAGTTTTTACCAAAGGCGAATTGCCAATGGCCAAACCAATTTGGCGCGCCGCCGCATCAGTCTCGGCGCCTGTGACGTCAATGGTCATCAACTTGGAAACCCCCTCGCCGTCGCTGGCCACTTGCACGGCCAAGTCTTGCATTAAATCGGTAAGGGCCCCACGCAAAGGGGCAAGCCGCTTGTCTTCGAGCGAGCGCAAAGGCGCGCCATCTAATTTTTTATCGCCGGTGGCAAACATCAAACAAGTGTCAGACGTCGACGTATCGCCATCCACGGTCACGCAATTCAGGCTTTTGGTATTGGCCTCGGATAATAATTTTTGCAAGAGCCCCGCAGGCACGCCCGCATCGGTGAAAACAAACGCCAATAGGGTCGCCATATCGGGCGCAATCATGCCCGAGCCTTTGGCGATGGCGTTGAGCGTAATCTGGTGCTTGCCAAATTTAACTTGGCGCGTCGCCACTTTGGGAAACGTGTCGGTGGTCATAATGGCGCGCGCCATATCTAGCCAGTCGCTCTCGCCACGGCTGGCTTTTAAGGCCGCCAATAACGGGGCGGGGTCCAGGTCTTCGCCAATAACGCCAGTAGACGCAATAAACACATCGGTTGGTTTGCAGTCCAATAATTTGGCCGCGCCCTTGGCCGTATCGAGCGCAGCCTTGGCGCCCGCCTTGCCGGTAAACGCATTGGCATTGCCCGCATTGACCACCAAAGCCCGCGCCTTGCCGCCCACCAAATGGGCGCGCGATAAATCGACCGCCGCGGAAGGCATTTTCGAGCTGGTGAAAACCCCGGCAGCTTGCGTAAGTTTAGAGAACCGCAGCAAAACCAAATCATCGCGCCCGCGATACCGCGAACCGCTGGCCATGGCCTGCACCTCAATGCCCGCAATCGCCGGAAGCTTGGCAAATTTCTTCGGCGCCAGAGGCGATATCGGCATTGGCGAAGTGGTTTTCTTAGAGGTCATTTTCGTTCCTCGAACTTTCAAGTGGCTGTCGGATAGCTGTCCAATTATTCGGAGACAGGCGCGACATTGATAAATTTCACGTCTGCTTTTTCCCGCATGTCTTCATAAATCTCGCGGCGCGCTTCGCTGATGAGCAACTGATAAATCTGTCCGCGTACTTGCTCTAGCTCTGGCGTCGGCTTGGCGCGTTTGTCTTCTAGCTTAATGATGTGCCAGCCGAATTGGGTTTTAACGGGCTGGGAAATACCGCCTTTTTTCAGCTTAAATGCCGCTTGGGAAAATTCTTCCACCATCGAGTCGCGGCCAAAATACCCAAGATCGCCGCCACTGGCACCGCTTGGGCCTTTCGAGCGTTCTTTGGCCAATTGAGCAAAATCAGCGCCGCCTTTTAACGAGGCTAAAACCGCATCTGCCATGTCTTTACTATCGAGCAAAATATGGCGCGCGCGGATCTCTTCTTGGCGCGAGCCTTTGACGATGTTTTTGTCGTAATAGGCTTCAATTTTGGCATCGGTGATTTTTTCGACCAGTTTTTGACTGATGAAAATATCGTGCAAGTCTTTGCGTCTGGTAAAAGTATGGCGTTGCAAGAAGCTCGGGTCTTTTTCTAGCCCTGCCTTCTTGGCCGCCTCAGACGCTAAAACGCGATCCATCACATAGCCAAGCAGAGCTTCGAAACGCTGCTGCTCGTTCATCTGACCGATAACATTCATCAGCTCCCCCTCGGCCATCGCCAAATCTTCATAAGTAATAGAAATGCCATTAATCGTGGCGACGGTTCCATTGGGAAGTTTTTGCGCCTGTGCATTCGGGGCTAGCCACAGCAGGCTTGTGAGAACAAAACAAAAAACGGGTCGAAGATAAAAATTGGGCAACATAAGTTCGGCTTCTTTCATCGGGCTACGCCATACTGGCAATTGCCTAAGCCATACTGGCATTAGGCTATTTGAGGTAGCGCCATATTGGCTGGCGTGCGCGCAAGAAACAAGTGCTTTTGAACAGCCCAGCCAATAGCCCAGCCAATAGTCCAGTCAATAGTCCAGTGAATAGGCAAAGGCGCTAAAGGCAGGCGCTAAATAATGCCAAGCCCAATTGACACTGAGCATTGGGTTCCCTACATCAGCTAGAGGCTTTATAGTGAGGCCATAATTTTTAGGGGTTTTCATGCTCGGTTTTTCTTCGCTGGCGAAACGTTTCTTCGGATCGCTTAATGAGCGCAAGCTGCGTGGCTATATCGCCCGCCTCGACACTATCAACGCTCTCGAACCCGAGTTTCAAGCGCTAGATGACGCAGAGCTAAAAGCCAAAACAGATGAGTTTAAAGCCCGCCTTGCAAAAGGCGAGACGCTGGACGATTTGCTCGAAGAAGCTTTTGCCGCCGTTCGCGAAGCGGCGCGGCGCACCCTTGGCCAACGTCATTATGATATGCAGCTCGTGGGCGGCATGGCGTTGCACGATGGCAAAATTTCCGAGATGAAAACCGGCGAAGGCAAAACCCTCGTCGCCACCCTGCCGTGTTATTTGAATGCGCTGACGGGCGAGCCCGTGCATGTGGTTACGGTCAATGACTATCTGGCCCAGCGCGATGCCAATTGGATGCGCCAAGTGCATGAAGCCATGGGACTGCGGGTTAGCTGCATCACCCATGAGATGGACGATGACGAGCGCAAACACGCTTATGCCGCCGACATTACCTATGCGACCAATAATGAGCTGGGCTTTGATTACTTGCGCGACAATATGAAATATTCGCTCGAAGAAATGTCGCAGCGCGGGCATGGCTTTGCCATCGTCGATGAGGTGGATAGCATTCTCATTGATGAAGCGCGCACACCGCTGATTATTTCTGGGCCGCTAGAAGACAAGTCCGAACTTTACGTCAGCGTGGATGCTTTCGCGCCAAAATTGACGCCAGAAGACTATGAGCTGGACGAAAAAGCCCGCCAAGTAAACTTGAGCGAAGCCGGCAACGAGCATATGGAAGAGCTCTTGCGCCAAGCGGGTCTGCTCGAAGAGGATGGCTCGATTTATGATTTACAAAATGCCACGCTGGTGCATCACGTCACCAATGCGTTGAAAGCCCATATATTGTTTCAAAAAGACCGCGACTATATTGTGCGCGGCACGGGCGAAGCTGGCCAGGTTATCATCATCGACGAATTTACCGGACGGATGATGGAAGGGCGCCGCTTCTCCGATGGCTTGCACCAAGCCTTGGAAGCCAAAGAAAATGTGGCCATTCAACCCGAGAACCAAACGCTGGCTTCGATTACTTTCCAAAACTTTTTCCGCCTCTATGAAACCCTCTCCGGCATGACCGGCACGGCGTTGACCGAGGCCGATGAATTTATGGATATTTACGGCCTCGATGTCATCGAAGTGCCGACCAATACACCGATTGCGCGCCTCGACGAAGACGATGCAATTTATCGCACGGCCGAAGAAAAGTTCTCCGCCGTTGCCGAGCTGGTGATGGAGTGCCAAAAAATCGGCCAGCCGGTTTTGGTGGGCACCACCTCGATTGATAAATCGGAAGACCTGTCGGCTGCGCTGAAAAAACGCAAGATCAAACACAATGTGTTAAACGCGCGCTATCACGAGCAAGAAGCACAAATCATTTCTTTGGCCGGCGTGCCGGGTGCGGTAACCATTGCCACCAATATGGCCGGCCGGGGCACCGATATTCAGCTTGGCGGCAATGTAGAGATGCGCCTCGCGATAGACCTAGAAGGGCTGGAAGGCGACGCGCGCGACAAAAAGAAAGCCGCCATTGAAGCCGAAATTTTGACCCTCAAAGAGCAAGCCATTGCAGCGGGTGGGCTATGCGTCATCGGCACCGAGCGCCATGAAAGTCGGCGCATTGATAATCAGCTTCGCGGCCGCTCTGGCCGTCAAGGCGACCCGGGTCGCTCGTGCTTTTTCCTCAGCCTCGACGATGACCTGATGCGCATTTTCGGCACCGACCGAATGGACGGCATGTTGCAGCGCTTGGGCCTAAAAGACGGCGAAGCGATTGTCCATCCTTGGATTAATAAAGCGCTGGAGCGCGCGCAGCAAAAAGTAGAAGCGCGCAATTTTGATATCCGCAAAAACATTTTGAAATATGACGATGTGATGAACGACCAACGCAAAGTGGTGTTCGAGCAGCGCGTCGATTTCATGCAGGCCGAAACCGTCGACGACGAGATTAGCGATATGCGCCACCAACTCATCGATGATTTGGTGGAAGCGCATATTCCGGCCAAAGCCTATGCCGAGCAATGGGACATGGAAGGCCTCGACGCAGCGATGCGCGAGATATTTGGCCTCGAGCTGCCACTGCAGGACTGGGCTGACGAAGAAGGCATTGCCGACGAAGAAATCACCACCCGCCTTGTCGATGCAACGGGTCGCCAGATGGCCGCCAAAGCCACTGATTTTGGCCCCGATATGATGCGCCAAGTCGAAAAATCGATTGTCTTGCAAACGCTCGACCAGCATTGGCGCGAGCATCTCATCACGCTGGAACATTTGCGCCAAATCGTGGGGCTGCGGGGTTTTGGCCAACGCGATCCCTTGTCAGAATTTAAGCTTGAGGCGTTCACTTTATTCTCAGATTTGCTATCTGGCTTGCGCCGAGACGTGGTGCGCTTTTTGGCCCATGTGCAATTGGAAACCCGACCTCCGGTTCTGGAAACGCCTGAACTGGCTCGCCCAAGCCCCGCGCTTGAAGGCGCGGCGTCTGCGCCGCTAGCGTCAGGGTCAGGGTCAGGGCCAGCGTCAGGGTCAGGATCAGAGGCCGGCGTCGACTTCAACAAAGTCGGGCGCAACCAAGCCTGCCCATGTGGCTCCGGCAAAAAGTTCAAACATTGCCACGGGGCGGTTCAGTAATCAGCCCCTCCGCTTTGGTCTATTTGGAAAGCGCTTGGATGGCCTTCTCCAAACCCGCCTCCACGCCTGCCTTCCATTCAGCGTCATCCCTACACTCGGGTGATGTCGGGAACATAATCGCTCTAGAGGAGCTGATAACGCCCCCCATATAGGTCTCGCTCGTTGCCTCGAAAGCGCTCAACGCCGCTTGCGCAGACGCCCCTTGCGCGCCGAAACCCGGAACCAAAAACAGCGCTTTTGGCAGTATTTGTCTAATCCGCACGGCTTCTTCAGGATAAGTGGCCCCAACGACAACACCGAGCGAGGACCAACCAGATTTACCGACCAAGGCTTCACATGGGCCTTGCAGGCGGGTGGCAATCTCTTCGTATAAAGCCGCGTCTTTTTTTAGCGCCAAATCTTGAAAGTCTTTGGCGCCAGGGTTGCTGGTTTTCACCAAAATAAAAACGCCTTTGCCGTTTGCTTGGCAGGCCTCAAGGAAGGGAGAAAGACTGTCCATGCCCAAATAGGGGTTGAGGGTGATGGCATCAAAGGGGGTGTCGCGCGACAAATAGGCTTGGGCATAGGCCTGTGCCGTGGAACCAATATCGCTTCTTTTGGCGTCAAGAATAACCAATAAGCCTTGTTGGCGCGCATACTCAGAAACGTCGAATAATAGCTGCATGCCTTTAGGCCCGAGCTGCTCAAAAAAGGCAGCTTGGGGTTTAACGGCAGGTATTTTTTTGGCAATTAAATCAATATAAGAAATTAAAAATTGTTCGATAGATTTCACTCTGTCGGTTTTCTCCCGCACAAACTGAGGCAGCAAAGTAAGATGGGGGTCGAGCCCCAAGCAAAGCGGATTGCCTGTTTTACGGGTCTGCGCGGTCAGCCTATCGGCAAAGTTGGTGTCATCCATTCGGGGCCTCTTTTTATTGTTCGCACCAAGATTAACGACAGTTGGATGAGAAATCATTAAAAAGGGGAAGCTATTTGCCCGCGCCCTCAATTAGGCTTGCCTTTTGCTAGCCACTGATTTTCACTAGAGAGGATGATAGTCGCCCCTCGCTATGGAGAGCCATATGAGCGTTCAGCCCTTTACCTTGCCGTCAGATGAAAACCGTTTGGCGTTTATTCGCCAGCGCATTGAGCAGGCGGTGTTTCCGCCGCAATTGGAAATTGGCGCCGATGAAGATATCTGGGCCTATGGCAGCGATGTCGATTATATGCGCGAGCTATGCGCCTATTGGCTGAACGATTATAAATGGCAAGACACGCTGGATGAGCTGAACCGCTTCTCGCATTTCACCGCGGAAGTCGACGGGCTTAACATCCATTTCATTCACGAGGTAGGCTCCGGCGACAATCCCAAAGCGGTGTTGATGACCCATGGCTGGCCCGGCTCGATTTATGAGTTTCACGATGTCATCGACCGACTGGCCCATCCGGAAAATTACGGCGGCGACGCACAAGATGGCGTCAGTGTTATTTGCCCTAGCCTGCCTGGCTACGGATTTTCCGACGCCCCCAAACGCCCCATCGGACAAGTCACCACCGCCGCCCTATGGAATAAATTAATGGTCGAGGTTTTGGGTTTTGACACTTACATCGCCCAAGGCGGCGATTGGGGCTCGGTAGTCACAGCCCTTCTTGGTCTCCACCATAGCCCGCAAAAAGGCGGCGGCTGCAGCGCCATTCACATCAATATGTATGGCTTACAAAGTGGCGATGCGCCCAGCACGCCCGAAGAAATAAAATGGGCCGAAGGCTTTGCCGCCAAAATGCAAGCCGAGGGCGCTTATTTGCAATTGCAAGGCACCAAGCCGCAATCACTGGCTTTGGCGATGAGCGATAGCCCGCTCGGCGTGGCGGCGTGGATTATTGAGAAGTTTCACGGCTGGAGCGATATTTTCACGCCCGCGGGTCGCGACCTCACCAAGCGCTATACCAAGCACCAATTGCTCTCGAATATCATGATCTATCTGATGACCGATAGTTTCGCGACTTCGGTCTGGTTCTATCGTGGCTATTTCGAGGAGATGCCGCATATCGCGCCGGGAGAGAAAATCGAGGTGCTTTGTGGCATCGGCGAATTTGCGGAACCCTATATCACCTTCCCGCCGCGCTCCCTGATGGAAAACAGCTACAACATCATCCACTGGACGAGCTATGACGAAATCGGTCATTTTGCGGCTCTCGAAGACAGCGAAAAATTTGCCGCCGAAGTGCAGAGCTTTTTGAAAAAACTTTAAATAATTCCCGTGCGACCCATATCAAGGAATTTCTGACGCCGCGCGTCGCGCAATTGCTTGGGCGACTGCCCCGCCATTTGCGCCAATTCTTCCGATATAGCCATGCCGACATCGCGCATGGTTTTCTTGCGGTCCCGATGCGCCCCGCCCACGGGTTCGGGCAGAATACGATCAATGACGCCAAGACCTTGTAAGTTTTGCGCCGTCACTTTTAAGGCATCGGCAGCCAAATTAGCCTGCGCCGAAGAGCGCCATAAAATCGACGCACAAGCCTCTGGAGACGCCACGGTATAAATCGAATGCTCGAGCATTAAAATACGATTGCCCGTGGCCAAAGCCAAAGCCCCGCCCGAGCCACCTTCGCCAATAATCAGCGACACGAAAGGCACGCCCAATTGCAGGCATTTATCGGTGCAGCGCGCAATCGCTTCGGATTGGCCGCGTTCTTCGGCGCCAATGCCGGGATACGCGCCTGCCGTATCGACAAGCGTCACGACGGGTAGATCAAAGCGCTCGGCCAAATCCATCACCCGAATGGCTTTGCGGTAGCCCTCGGGGCGCGCCATACCAAAATTATGTTTCAAACGCGCATCTGTTGTGGAGCCTTTTTCATGGCCCAAAATCGCCACGCGCTGGCCTTGCCAACGGCCCAGGCCAGCAATCACCGCATGGTCTTCCGAATACAATCGGTCGCCGGCCAGCGGCACAAAATCTTCCACCAACTCAGCGATATAATCTTTGCAATGGGGCCGCGCAGGGTGGCGCGCCACTTGGGTTTTTTGCCATGGGTCGAGATTTTTATAGAGCTTTATAATTTGCTCATGCGCTTTGCCTTCAAGGCGATTGATCTCGGCTACCAAATCAATGCCATCATTGTTTCCGGTGCCGCGGTCAACGTCGCGCAGCTCTCGGATTTGCCCTTCGAGGGCGGCAATTGGCTTTTCAAATTCTAAATAAGATTGGGTCATTTGGTTTCCCTTTTGGAATAGATAAATTATTCCGTTTCCAGCGTGTTTGGCAAGCTTTCGATTTTGGCCAAAGGATGGCCTTTCGCCACCAGCTGCCTTTTACGCTCGTCTAAGACATGCGCATATATCTGCGTGGTGGAAATATCTGCATGCCCCAGCATTTGCTGCACGGCGCGCAAATCGGCGCCGCGCTCCACCAAATGCGTGGCAAACGCGTGGCGCAAAACATGCGGGCTCACCCTTTTTCGGTCGAGCCCGGCAAGCCCTGCCAACCCATCCAAAATTTGGCTGAACCTTTGTCGCGTCAGATGGCCAGATTTGCCGCTGGCGGGAAATAAAAACCGTGAGGTTTTTTCCACCTCATTTTGCAGCGCTTGCCAATCGGCCACCGCCAAGCGGGCGGGTTCGGACAGCGGCACCATGCGGTCGCGCCCGCCTTTGCCGCGCACAATCAGCAAAGGCCCATCCATGGCGGCGCGCGGCAGGCTTACCAATTCACTCACCCGCAACCCCGTGGCATATAAAACTTCGATAAGACAAATGGCGCGCGCACGTTTGGCCTTTGCCGCCTGGCTGGCTTGGGGCAGGTTTTGCGCCGCACCGATGAGCGCTTCGGTCTCGGTCAAAGATAATAATTTGGGCAGCGGTCTTTGGGTGCGCGGGCGCTTTAACCCGTCGGTCGGATTATCTGTGCGTTTTTCTTCTAGCATTAGAAATTTATAAAAATGGCGCAGGCTCGACAAATGTCGCGCCACCGTCGAGGCGGCCATGCCTTGCTCGTTCAGCCAGCCCATATAGGCGCTTAAATCTTTTTCGGTGGCGCCCGATACATCAGACGAATGTTGGGCTAAAAAACCGGCCAGATTTTCCAAATCGCGCCCATAAGCGGCTCGCGTGTGGCGACTGGCGCCGCGCTCGGCGCTCATCATATCGAGAAACAGGGCAATGGCCCTATCCATTCGGCGGCAACGTGTCTTCGGGCGCAAATAAAACCGGACGCGGCGCTGGAACGCCGAAAGCTTGCGGCGAAGTTACACTCAGGCGCGCCGAAGCTCGGGTAAACAGCTCACTGGCCAAATCATCGGCCACCGCCGACAGGCCGATTTGGCGAAACCCTTGCAATAGTAAAACCACGTCTTCGGTTTTTAAGTTTCTGGGTTCCACCTCGCCATAACTGGCCACAACGGCGAGCAGAAAATCACCAATCCATTTATTATCCGCCAATTTTTTCAACCGAAGCTGTTCACTCGTCAATTCTGACAAAGCCAAAGCCTCCAATAAAGCGGCCGGCAACTGGGATCCAAGTCCGTGATAAATCGCCAACTCGCGACGCAAGAACCTGCGAAGAGCGACGTCGGCACTGGCCCATTGCATTTCAAAACGCGCCCAATCCATATCTGGCGGCAAGCGCGGCTCTGCAGCTGGCTGCGAAGCGAGCTCAGGTAGCGGCTCTAACTCTGGCTCTGAAACCGCGACAGGCACAGCTTCCAAAAGCTGAGCATCCTCTCCTATCGGCGTGTCTAAAGGCTGCATGCTGGCCAATAATTGTTCGACAGACGCATCCGCTAAAGCATCTTCTTGGCCCGGTTCCATCGGCGCTTGGCTGGAGACCAGCGTGGAAACAGTAAGCGGCTCGCCGAGCCGGTCTTGCATCGCTCGCGCCCGGCGCGCCAAAGCTTCTTCCGCTCGTAAAAGCGCCGCCTCAGACGGGCGCAGGAAAGATAAAACACGCTGCGTAACCAGCCCAACCACTTGCTCACCAGCGAGACTTTCGGCTTTCGTAAATTGCCCGACATAGCGCAGCGCGGGCAGCAAAACCGCGATATCAGCGTCATTTACGAACTCTGGTTCAAGGGCCACGACAAGCGCCGCCTCTAGCTGCACGGGGGCAAGTGGCTCGAGCGCCTCATCGGCTATCGGCTCCCCATCCTCGGGGAGGCGAGAGAGCGTATCGTCAAACTGCGATTGGTTTTCATCTCGGCCGTCATCTAAGTCTTCAACAATGTCTTCAACAAAGTCATCCCGCGGAATGGAAAGGTCGCGCAATCGGTCGTCCAGCAATATCACCAAATCGCGCCAGAGACCGCGCGCCGAAGCCTCGCGCAAAGCTTGCGCAATGGTGCGCGCCTGGTCTTTCGGTTGGCTCGCATCTATCGCCAATAGGGTTTGTGCCAAATAAATAACGTCTGGCAGAGCCTCAACCATCGGCTCCAGCGGCGCGCCCTCGGCTTCAGGGCTTGCGTCCCCTTGTGCGCTATCGCTGAAATCTTCGCTCTCGCCCGCGTCGTTTAATGGCTCTTCGGGTGGCGTCGAGCGTACGAAATTGGAAAGGTCGGCCAATTGACTAACTTGCGAGAATTGCTCGGCAGGCATATGACCCGCCAAAACCGCGCTATAAGCCACCGACAATTGCAACCTTGCCGCTTGGCTATAATCGCGCCCCAAAGCGCCGCCATAATAAGCTGGCACGGAAGGCAAATCTTCCGGCAAAGGTTCACCAGCCAATTGCAGCAAAGCAATTTGCAAAGGCGTCAGCTCGCTTGGCAAAACCAGAGGCGGGTCTTCTTTGGCCTTTTTGGCGGCTGCCGCTTGCTCGCTGGTGCCAAAGGTAAGCGGCACTTGCGCGGCCAATAAAAACGCCATGTCGCGGAATAAAGCATCCGTGCCCATGGTTCTTTGATTGAGGTCCATGACGAGGCTGACTTTTTCAAATTCTCGCTCGCGCAATTGGCAATAAATGCCAAGCTGTAAGAAAAACCGCAACGTATCGCGCCGCCCCAAAGTCGAGCGTTGTGGCCGGGTTACCTCACATGCGGCCTCCGGATTGCCGGTTCCCAAATGAGCCAGCACCGTGGCGCGCGCTGCATAAGCATCGCTCGCAGCCGCGCCTGTAATCGCCTCTAACCCCAAAACCGCTTGTGTGTCCCCAAGCGCCAAAAACCGATTGAGGCGCGCGCCAAACCAGCTAATGCCATCCACGGTGCCTACCGGAGCGGCGGCCGTGCCCCGATGGAGGGTGCGTTCTGCGTCCCGCAAAACCGAGGACGTAAAGCGGGTCGGCAGGCGCGCCATTTGATCGGCCACAAAAGCCAAACGAGCGCCGCGCCATAGGCCAGGTTCGCCATCTTTTTCAATAGCTTGCCCAAAGCCTGCCTCGAGCCCCACGGGCGCATCTTGCAACGTGCCCAATTGGCCCACTTGCACGATATCGGCTGCCGAACCCGGGGCTGGTGCCACCGCTCTCACCGAGCGTTTCATTTGTCGGGCGGTGGTGCGCGGCGCTAGTTTTTCGGATTTTCGGTCGGCCACTCGCGGGGCGCCAATGGCATTTTGCATAACTGGCGGCACAATATTAAGCGGCGCGCGCAACGCAGTTTGCGCGTGCGCCGCACTCGAGACCAAAAGCCCGGTCATCAAACCGGCTTGAATTAATTTACCAAAAGCCATTCGACCTAAATTTTCCTGATGCTCTATTGATTAAACCGGTCATTGTCGAGTACATCCACGGCGGTTTCGCGCGGCGGCTCCATCGCGCGCGATAAAAACAACACGCCGCCAACCAACACAGCTAGACTTAAAATAATAATGACCGTTTGTTTCGATGCCATGCTGGGGCTCCCTGATTTCGATTCTAGAGGACTATATCAGCAATAAGGCACAATCGGGGCAGATTTTCGCGAAACCCTAGACGCTTCGCGTGAATGCGCTTACTCTCTTCTATAGGTGCCGCTTTCCGGCATACCCAGGATGGAGACCCGCATGGCCGATGGGCCCGTGATCCAATTTGAAAAACCGATTGTGCTGCTGGGCATGATGGGGGCTGGCAAGTCTAGCCTTGGCGTGCGGCTTGGCGAGGCTCTGGGGCTAGCGTTTCGCGATGCCGATGCGGAAATTGAAAAAGCCGCGCAAATGAGCATTCCTGAGATTTTTGAAAAACATGGCGAGGCCGCCTTTCGCGATGGCGAGCGCCGCGTCATTCAGCGCTTGTTAACCGAGGGCCCCCAAGTGCTGGCGCTTGGCGGCGGCGCTTTCGTAAATGACCAGACCCGCGAGCAAATTCTCGCCAAAGCCCATTCTATTTGGCTCGATGTCGCGCTCGATGAATTAGTCCGCCGCGTACAAAAAAAGCCGGGCAAGCGCCCGCTGCTGGTCGGACAAGACGTGCGCGCCAAATTAAAGGAGCTACAGGCAGCCCGCGAGCCGCTTTATGCCAAGGCCGATTTAAAGGTAGATGTCGGCGGTGGCACGCATGAAGACGCCTTGGCGCGACTGATAAAAGCGCTCGAATCCCATCTCGTCACCCCCCAAGACGCGTGAGGGTGCTGGACAAATGCCCCTCCTTTCTCTAAAGCCAAAATCATGACCGAGACGACAAAAACATCCTCGACCCAAAAGCCCGGCGCGCCGGAGCCCGAAACCGTGCGCGTGGCGCTGGGCCCGCGCAGCTATGACATCGTCATTGGCGCCGACCTCTTGAGCCAGGCAGGCGCCTATATTGCGCCGCTTCTGCCGCGCCCCAAGAGCGTGATTGTGACCGATACAAATGTCGCCAAAGCGCATTTAAAAACGCTGCAAACCTCTTTGGAGGCGGCGGGTATCGAACAGGCTCATTACGTTGTGCCGGCGGGCGAAGCGTCGAAAAACTTCTCGCAGCTTGAGCAATTGTGCGACTGGTTGTTGAGCCAAAAAATCGAACGAGAAGATTGCGTCATCGCTCTGGGCGGCGGCGTGATTGGCGACCTAACCGGGTTTGCCGCCGCTATTTTGCGCCGTGGCACGCGCTTTATTCAAATTCCCACCACGCTGTTGGCGCAAGTCGACAGCTCCATCGGTGGCAAGACAGCGGTCAATTCGTCGCTGGGCAAAAACCTCATCGGTGCCTTTCATCAGCCCGACCTCGTGCTGGCCGATATGGATGTTTTGAAAACCTTGCCCGAGCGCGAGCTGCGCGCCGGCTATGCCGAAATTGTTAAATATGGCGCGCTGGGTGATATCGAATTTTTCGACTGGTTAGAAACCAACGGCCAAAAAGTTTTAGCGCTCGACACAAAAAGCGTGGCGCATGCGGTGGCCCAAAGCTGCCGCGCCAAAGCTGCCATTGTGGCGCGCGATGAACGCGAAGCGGGCGAGCGAGCCTTGCTAAACCTCGGCCATACATTCGGCCATGCGTTTGAAAAAATAACTGGCTATGGCGATGCTTTGCTGCATGGCGAAGCGGTGGCCTATGGCATGGTTTTGGCGTTTGCTTTCTCGGCTCATCGCGGCGACTGCGACGGGTCAGACGCGACCCGTTTGCGGGCGCATCTAGAGGCCTGTGGCCTGCCCGCCACGATGGCGCAAGTCGGCAATGGCGCGTTTGATGTGGACGCGTTAATCGACGCCATGGGGCAAGATAAAAAAGTCAAAGCCGGTAAAATGCGTTTCATTTTGGCACGCGCGCTAGGCGATACCTATATCGCTGAAGATGTAAGCGCGGAGGCCTTACACCCCTTCTTAATAGCGCAAGGAGCGCGTCCCTAATGGATGGTTTTTCCGCCGGACTGATTTGGACCGCTGGGCTGATTTTCTTTCTTCTGGTGCTTTCGGCATTTCTGTCGGGCTCGGAAACCGCGCTGACCGCCACCAGCAAAGCGCGCATGTTGCATTTGCAACAAGAAGGCAAACGCCGGGCCCGTTGGGTTATCGTTTTGCTCGAGCAAAAAGAACGCCTGCTTGGCGCCATTCTGCTTGGCAATAATCTGGTCAATATTATGGCCTCGGCGCTGGCGACGCGCGTGTTCCTCGAAGTCTTTGGCGAGAGCGGCGTGGTCTATGCAACCCTCATGATGACCGTTTTGGTAGTTATCTTCGCCGAAGTTCTGCCCAAGACCTATGCCATATTAGCGCCCGATGCCACGGCCTTGCGCGCCTCTGGGCCGTTGCGGGTTTTGGTATTTGTTTTGGCGCCCATCACCATTGCCTTGGCGTTTATTTCGCGAACCATTTTGCGGGTCACAGGCCTTGCCAAAAGCGCCAGCCTGAGCCTTGTGCCAGCGGTGGAAGAAATTCGCGGCGCCATTGATTTGCACCACCAAGAAGGTGCCGTGCATAAAGGCGACCGAGATATGCTGGGCGGCATTCTCGATCTTGGCGATACGCAGGTCGAAGAAATTATGATCCCTCGCAACGCGATGGAGACCATAGATGTCAGCCAGCCGAGTGATGATATCGTCAAACAAGTTTTGGCCAGCCCCTACACGCGCATTCCGCTTTGGCGCGATGACCCCGAAAATATTATCGGCGTGTTGCACGCCAAAGATTTGCTGCGCGCGCTGGCCACCAATCCGGCGGGGCCGGCTGGCATCGACATTGCCAATATTGCCATCCCGCCGTGGTTCGTGCCCGAGACCACTTCCTTGAGCGAACAGTTAAATGCGTTTCGCACACGCAAAGCGCATTTCGCCCTCGTGGTCGATGAATATGGCGCCATTATGGGTATTGTGACGATGGAAGATATTCTCGAAGAAATCGTCGGCTCCATCGACGATGAACACGACCGCCCCGACACAATGTTGCGGCGCAAACCCGACGGTACGCTGGAAGTTGCGGGCGCGCTATCCATCCGCGATTTAAACCGCGAAATGGGCTGGAGCCTGCCCGATAGCGAGGCCAGCTCGGTCGCCGGACTGATTATCCACGAAGCCCGCGTTATTCCTGAGATTGGCCAAGTGTTTGAGTTTCACGGCGCCAGGTTTCGTATTATGAGCCGTCAGCAAAATAGAATTTTGCAAGTCCGCATCACCAAAGCCGATTAATCGTCTTGGCGCTCGCGTGCGGCTTCTTCTGGAGATTTTAATTTCAAGGCCAGCGCATGCACGCTGGCTTCCAGCTCGGCTTTCAACACATCCATAACGCCGCGTTGGCGCTGCAGGCGCGAGACACCGTCAAACTGAGCCGCGACCATGCGCACCCGAAAATGCGTCTCGCCCGATTGCCCGTCTGCGGTTGGCTCGACGCCCGCATGGCCAGCATGCAAATGCGACTCGTCGATGACCTCCAAATGGTCTGGGGCATAGGTTTTGGTTAATTTTTCTTCTATGGTCTTGCGTATCATCGTCAGGTCTCTAAATATGGGGGCGAAAACTACGGGGTGGTGTTTGGCTTTCTCGAAAACCAGCATATATATCGTCGTAGCACTTTATATCGCGTTTTCACAAACGGAGCGAGCATCGCAAGCAATTTTGCTATAGTCTTGGCGCCGTAATAAACCACAGTTGGAGCGTTCATGAACTTGAACTCGAAATATTTTGATAGTATCCGCGCCTCGCGCAAAAACGATAAGCGCGTGCAAGTCTCCAAAAAAGTGGCTTGCGACTGGCCGGAGTGCAAAGAAGAGGCGGGCTACCCAGCCCCCACTGGCGCGCGCGAAAGCGACGGCGAAGCCAAGCATCGCAATTTTTGCTTCGCTCATGTGAAGCAATATAACCGTAGCTTCAATTATTTCGAAGGCATGACGGAAGAAGATTCAGAAAGCTTCCGCCGCGCCGCCAGAACCGGCCATCGCCCCACATGGTCGATGGGCACAAGGCGCGCGCGCGGTACCAAGGCCGAAGATTGGCAATTCCATGACCCCTTGGAGCTCATGTCGCATGAAGGCAATGGCGCCAAAGAAAAGAAACGCGCCTCGAAAGTCACCTCTGGCCAAGAACGGGCGCTTTCTGTGTTGGAGCTGCCTACCAGCGCCAAACCAGAAGATGTACGCAAACGCTATAAAGCTCTGGTGAAACAATATCACCCAGACGCCAATGGCGGCGAGCGCACCCATGAAGAGCAACTGCAAAGAGTCATTCAAGCGCATGATTATTTAAAAGCTTCGGGCTTTTGCTAGTCGCCGCTATCTAACCCCCTAATCTAACATCGTTAAAATTAAGAATTTTCGGAGATTTCCATGAGTAATTCGGCACAAGATAACATCGCCCCCAACGCGTCTATGCCTGACGCGCCAGACACAACCGTGAATGCGCGTGACGTATTCGGCATTGATCTGGACATGCAAGTCCCCGCCTTTAAAGAGCGCAGCGAGCATGTGCCTGAAATCGATGAAAATTATTTATTCGACCGCCAGACCACTTTGGCGCTGCTGGCAGGCTTTACCCATAACCGCCGCGTCATGGTGCAGGGGTATCACGGCACAGGTAAATCGACCCATATCGAACAAGTTGCGGCCCGCCTCAATTGGCCATGTGTGCGCGTCAACCTAGACAGCCACGTCAGCCGCATCGATCTGGTCGGCAAGGACGCGATTGTTTTGAAAGACGGCAAGCAAGTGACCGAGTTCCAACAAGGCATTCTGCCTTGGGCCCTGCAAAATCCCGTCGCTCTGGTGTTTGACGAATATGATGCGGGTCGCCCCGACGTGATGTTTGTTATCCAACGGGTGTTGGAAGTGGCAGGTAAATTGACCCTGCTCGACCAAAACAAAGTGATCCGTCCAAACCCGCATTTTCGTCTGTTCGCGACGACCAACACCATTGGTCTTGGCGATACGTCAGGTCTGTATCACGGCACGCAGCAAATCAACCAAGGCCAGATGGACCGTTGGAACATCGTCACAACCTTGAACTATCTGCCGCATGAACGCGAAACAGATATTGTGCACGCCAAAGCCCCTGGCTATGAGGGTGCCGAAGGGCGCGAAAAAATCGCTGCCATGGTGCGCGTGGCGGACTTAACCCGCGCCTCGTTTGTGATCGGCGATATCTCCACCCTGATGAGCCCGCGTACGGTGCTGACCTGGGCCGAGAACGCGAGCATTTTAGGCCAAGACATCGCGCTGGCCTTCCAACTAACTTTCTTGAACAAATGCGATGAATTGGAACGCCCCACGGTAGCCGAATTTTATCAGCGTTGCTTTGGCGATGATTTGCCCCAGGACGCGATTTCGGTTCTTGCTGGCAACTAGGAAAATCCGATGAGCGAAAAATCACCGGTTGAGGAATTTAAACGCGCCCTGACGCAGACCATGCGCTCGATTGCCGAAGAGGCAGAGCTATCGGTCAGCTTTGGCTCGGAAAAACCCGTTTTGGCGGGTTTGAAAGCGCGCCTGCCCCAACCCACGCGCGACCTCGACCCGGCCGATATGCAAAATGTGCGCGGCCAATCAGATAGTTTCGCGCTGCATTTGGCTCATAATGACGCTGCGATATCCCTCGATATGGCGCCCAGCGAAACCGATGCGCGCGCTGTATTTGAGGCGGCAGAAACCGCCCGTTGCGAGTCGCTTGGCTCGCGCGCCATGGCCGGCGTCGGGCAAAACATTGTTGCCATGCATGAGCAACGTTGCCAAAAATTGGGCCTCTCCGAAACCACCACGCGCGACGACGCCCCGCTCGAAGAAGCGCTGGGCTTTATGGTGCGCGAACAATTGACCGGCCTTGCGCCCCCGCCCTCGGCTATGGGCGTGGTGTCGGCTTGGCGCGATTGGGTAGACGAGCGTGTGGGCGATAAAATCGGCGGGCTCGAAGCCGTGATGCAAGACCAACGCGCCTTTGGCGAATTAACCCGAGATATTTTGGTCGACCTCGAGCTGATGCAAGCGTCGGGCGAAGACCAAGAAGGCGACGGCGAAGAAGGCGATGGCCAAGACGGTGACGACGGCGAGCAAGATGGCGAAGGCGGGCAATCCGAGGGCCAAGAAGGCATGTCGGCCGACGATATGGAAATTGGCGACGAAGCCATGGAAGAAGGCGACGAGCAAACGGTCCAAATGGAAGGCGAGGAAATCGAAGGCGAGGGCGAAGGCGAAGAAGCTGGCGAAGCGGCCGACCCTTACGCGCCCGATGGCGAGCTGAACCCCGAGAAGTCTGCCTATAGTATTTTCACGTCTAAGTTCGACGAGACCATTGAGGCCGAAGAGCTATGCGACCAAGAAGAGCTAGAGCGTCTGCGCGCCTATCTCGACCAGCAATTGCAACAAATGCAGGGCGTGGTGGCACGCCTCGCCAATCGGTTACAGCGCCGCTTACAGGCCAAGCAGAACCGCACTTGGGAATTTGACCTAGAAGAAGGCTACCTCGACCCAGCGCGTCTCTCGCGCATTATTATGGATCCGATGCAGCCGCTATCATTCAAAATGGAAAGCGACACAAAGTTTCGCGACACCGTCGTGACCCTGCTCATCGACAACTCTGGTTCGATGCGTGGACGCCCCATTACGGTGGCTGCCATGTGCGCCGATATTTTGGCCCGCACGCTAGAGCGGTGCAATGTGAAGACCGAGATTTTGGGCTTTACCACCCGCGCCTGGAAAGGCGGCCAGTCGCGCGAAGTTTGGATGAGCAATGGCAAGCCCAGTCACCCAGGCCGCTTGAACGACTTACGCCATATTATTTACAAAGGCGCAGACGCCCCATGGCGGCGCGCGCGCAAAAACCTTGGGCTGATGATGCGCGAAGGTCTTTTGAAAGAGAACATTGATGGCGAAGCGCTGATCTGGGCGCACAACCGCCTCTTGGCCCGCCCCGAGCAACGCCGCATTTTAATGGTTATCTCGGATGGCGCGCCGGTCGATGATTCCACGTTGAGCGTCAACGCTGGCAATTATCTGGAAAAACATTTGCGCAATGTCATCGAAGACATTGAAACCCAATCGCCGGTCGAGCTTATCGCCATTGGCATTGGCCATGATGTGACGCGCTATTACCGCCGCGCGGTAACCATTGTCGACGCCGAGCAATTGGGCGGCGCCATGACCGATAAGCTGGCAGAATTATTCGATGAGAATGACGGCGAGAAAAAACCCGAAAAAGGCATGAACACAGGCGCCTTAAAAGCCGGCTCCAAGCCCATGCCCTCGAGTGGTGCGGGCGGTGGCGCCAGTCGTAGACGCGCTGGCGTGCGCACAAGCGCGGTTCCCGTTCGGGGCGCCAGTAGCTAACAAGTAAATTAGAAAATCCGAGAGAGGATTAGGCTGTTTTAGCGTTTACCAGCTTCTTCAGCTTCAAAGCGCGCGACGACAATTGTGCGTCTTTGGCTTTCATCAAGAAGGCGTCGATACCCCCGATATGCTCTACCGAGCGCAAAGCGCTGGCCGAGATACGAAGTTTCAACGCGCGTCCCAGCGTTTCGCTAGGCAAGCTGCATTGCTGCAGGTTCGGCAGAAAACGACGACGCGTACGGTTCATAGCATGGCTAACATTGTTGCCACTCATTACAGATTTGCCAGTCAGTTCGCATACACGTGACATCGGTCACTCCTATTCATTTCGTTAAAAACTAGAGCCTTTGGCCTACTCATGCAGGCGGTGCCCCGTTTCAAGCCTTTGATATAGAAAACCACCCGCTTTGCGTCAAGCGGTTTTAGCTCTCCTTCGAAACTTTCGCCATGCCCGCCTTGGCGCCATGGTTGGCATCGAGAACAATATTGGTAATTTTAAAAATGCCACTACCGGTAATCACAGGCCCGTCTTTGCCAACCAATTGACCGCTCACAAAGCCCGTGCTTTTGGTGGCGCGGGTGCATTGGCCTTCGCAAATCAAAAAGTCGCCCAATTGACCCGGTGCCAAAAAGTCGAAATTGAAGCTGACCGAAGGCGTAAACCGCGCGCCGCCCATATGATTGTGCAGCGCAAAGGCAAGCCCCACATCCATCACCGTCATCAGCATGCCGCCATGGCAGATGCCGGCCGGATTGCACATATGCTGTTGTACCTCAAACCCCAATTGCTGATCGCCGGTCTCGAGGCTGCCACGGATGTAAATCGGGCCGACATGCTGGGTAAAATGCGCGTCGAGATGATCAAACATGCAGTCAAAGTCTAGCTCGCTCCAGCCATCTGGAACGCTCATGATTTGGTCTCCTTGGCGGGTTGAATAAAGCCAAATAAATGTGCCGCCACTTTGCGGATTTGTATCTCTTCCGAACCTTCGGTAATGCGGTAGCGACGGTGATGGCGATAAATATGCTCGAACGGCATATGGCGCGAATAGCCAATGCCACCATGGGTCTGAATGGCTTGGTCTGCGGCCTCGCAAACCAAACGATTGGCGCGGTAATTGCACATAGACACTTTATCTGACAGATAAATCGCCACTTCGGGTTTGCTCATCGTGTCCATTTGCGCCGCGGTTTTATAAACCAAATTGCGGATCATCTCATTTTCTGTATGCAGCTCGGTGAGCGGAAACTGAATGGCCTGATTGGTCGCCAAGGGTTTGCCGAACGGGGCGCGGGTTTTGGCATAGGCGACGCTTTCATTAATGCAATATTGCGCCGCCCCCACGCCGCTGGCCGCTTGGCGAATACGGTTTTCATGAACAAAATGCTGTGCCAAAGCCAAGCCATTGTCGGGCGCGCCAAATATCGCGCTCTCGGGCACCCAAATATTGGTAAACGATACGCGCGGGTGGTCGGTCGGCATATTAAAGGTCCACATATATTCTTCGATTTTGACCCCGGGGTCATCGGCAGGTACCAAAAAGCAGGTGATGCCGCGCGCCGCACCATCTTCGCCAGAGGTGCGCGCAAATACCATCACATGACTGGCAACATGCATGCCGGTCGTCCACATTTTTTCGCCATTGATGAGCCAGCCATCGACGCCATCGCGGGTCTCGCGCACGCCGCGCGTTTCCATCCACGTGGCATCCGAGCCATGCGCCGCTTCGGTAAGCCCGAAGCAAATGCGGTGGGTGCCACCCAACATGCCGTTAATGAATGTGTCCGCCTGTTCGGGCGTGCCGAAATCCCGAAACATCAAAACTTGGGGTATATTGCCAACAATCGAGCTTTCATTTTGCAAATCATTATGTAGCCCCAAACCTTTGGCGGCCAAATGCTCGCGAATAACGGCCATGGCTAAATTAGAACCATCCGCGCCGCCATATTCTTTCGGCAGAGCAAAGCGCAAATGCCCTGCTTTATCGGCGCGACGGCGCATTTCGCGCAACAGCTCTTCCCACTCGGGGCGCGGCAGGCCGTTATTGTCCCAATCGGTGCGCGCGTGTTCGCGGCGATGGTCAAAAAACCGGTTGTTATCGTCCTGCATCTGCAGCGGTGTAATTTCGTCGTCGATGAACTTATCCAGAACCGCCAAATAAGCGCGGATATCATCAGGAATCTCGTAATCCATAAAACTCTCCCTTTGGGCGGAAATCATGCGCGAGCCAAACAAATCTGGCAAGCGTCTTCTCGGGCTTAATCGGCGCACCCACTAGATGTAGGCGTGAACAGATAGGGGGAAGCTACTATGGTAGTGATTCGGACACGCTATGTTCGCCCCCTGTTCATGGCAAAGCGCCAAAACTGATTCGTCCACAGCCCTCGCCACCGAATGAGGAGAATTACGCGCCACGTGCTTGCAAAACCAGGCGCGCTTGGTCATGGTGATCGCTATGTCCAACCTGTCTTTTCAGCCCCACTTGCGTATTGTTCTCGGGCCCACCAACACTGGCAAAACCCACCTCGCGATGGAACGTCTATTGGCCCATACCAGCGGCATGATTGGCTTGCCGCTGCGGCTTCTGGCGCGCGAGGTCTATGACCGCTGCTTGCGCGGCGATTTCGGCCACGTGCATAAGGCAGATTTGGCTCTCATTACTGGCGAAGAGAAAATTCTGCCGCCCAAAGCGCGCTATTTTATTTGCACCACCGAAGCCATGCCGATTAGCCGCGAGGTGCAATTCGTGGCGATTGATGAGTGCCAATTGGCGGCCGACCCCGAACGCGGCCATGTGTTTACCGACCGTATTTTGCATGCGCGCGGCACCTCTGAGACCATGTTATTGGGCGCCGAGACCATGGCGCCGATTTTGCGCCAATTGCTCGGCAAAGTAGAAATTGAAAGCCGTGGCCGTTTCTCTCGCCTCAGCTGGGGCGGCAGCCATAAGTTGTCTCGCTTGCCGAGGCGCAGTGCCGTGGCGGCTTTTTCGGCCGATAATGTTTACGCCATTGCCGAGATTATTCGCCAACAGCGCGGCGGGGCCGCCGTGGTGATGGGCGGCTTGAGCCCGCGCACCCGAAACGCACAAGTCGAGATGTATCAATCGGGCGAGGTCGATTTTCTGGTCGCCACCGACGCCATTGGCATGGGGTTAAACATGGATGTCGACCATGTGGCCTTTGCCCAAAGACGAAAATTCGATGGTCGCCGACACCGCCAATTGAGTGCCTCGGAATTGGCACAAATTGCCGGCCGCGCTGGCCGCCACACCCAAGACGGCAGCTTTGGCGTCACCGGTGATTTGGAAGCTTTTGACGAGCCGCTCATCGAGCAGATTGAGACGCATGAATTCGAGCCGGTGAAAGGCTTGTTCTGGCGCAATCCCAATCTGGATTTCTCTAGCTTGGAAGCTTTATTGTTGAGCTTAGAAAAAACCGCCCCGCGCGCCGGCCTGATGCGCGCACCCGCTGCCGACGACCAGCAAGCCTTGAAACTTTTGAGCCGCGACCCGGATACGCTCGATTTACTGGGCGACGATAGTTTGCATAGCTCGGGCGCCAATCCGGCGTTGGAGCTTTTGTGGCAAGTCGCCCAAACCCCAGATTTTCGCAAAACCACCGTGGGCGAGCATAGCGCGCTCATCGGCGAAGTATTTGGTTTCTTGAGCGGCGAGGAGGGACAAATTCCCGAAACCTGGATTGGCGAGCGGATTGAGCGTTGCGACCGTCACGACGGGGACTTGGGAACTTTATCCATGCGTCTGGCGCATATCCGCACTTGGACTTATATTGCCCAACGTAATGATTGGTTGGCCGACCCTGCCCATTGGCAGGGGGTCAGCCGTAGTGTAGAAGACCGTTTATCAGATGCGCTGCATAATAAATTAATGGGGCAATTCGTAGATCGCAAAACATCCGCCCTAATGCGGCGGCTTGCCGGACGAGAGGTTATCGTGGCGAATATTGAAGACAATGGCGACATTCTAGTGGCCGAAGAATATATGGGTCGGTTGAACGGCTTGCAGGTAGAACGTGACCCGCGCCTCAAGGGCGTGCCAGCGGGAACCGCGCGCGCAGCCGTTGAAAAAGCGGTCGGCGACGCGCTTCGTGCCCGCGCCCAAGATATCGCCCAAGCCGAGGATAGCGCATTTTCGCTTACGCCAACCGGCGAGATTATTTGGCAAACAGCTTGCGTTGGCATGCTGCAAATCAGGGCTGGGCGAGAGGGGGATAAATTGGCTTATCTTGCCCCTTGCGCGGACTTGCAAGCGGATGAGGCACTGACGGGCGATGCACGCCAACGCGCCGAGACCCGTTTGAGCGATTGGCTGCGTGCCAAGATTGGCCAAGACCTCGAGCCTTTGAAAAAACTCGAAGCGGCCCAAGACCTAGATGGTTTGGCACGTGGGCTAGCGTTTCAATTGCTGGAACATAAAGGCAGTTTAGCCCGCCGCGATGTGGCTGATATTCTGTCTAAATTAGACCAACCGTTGCGCGGGCAACTTAGAAAACTCGGCGTGCGCTTTGGCTTTTACACGGTCTTTGTGCCAGCTCTGCTCAAGCCCGCGCCAGCCAAATTATTGGCGCTGATGAGCCTCTTGGAAAGCCAACCCAATGACCCCACACCCGTTGCAAGCGCGCCAGAGACCGCGCCGCGCGATATTGCCAAAGATTTAGCCCTCCTGCCTGCCGCGGGACTGACGTCTTGTGCGCGCGAAAAATTACCCTTCTGGCTGTATCGGGCGGCTGGTTTTTACACCACGAAAAACCGCGCCATTCGCCTCGATATGTTAGAGCGCTTGGCCGATCTCATTCGCCCCGCGCTGGAGCAAAGCAAGGCGCAAAAAAGCAAAGGCTTTGAAGCCACCGAAGCCATGATGTCGATCATGGGCTGCGGCGCCGAAGAGCTGGCCGAAATATTGACCGCGCTGGGCTATCAATCGCAACAGGTAGAAGAAGCCTTGCCTGCCAAATCTGGCGAGCCTGTTACCCCTGAAGCGGTTACCCCTGAAGCCTCTACTTCTGAAGCTTCGGCTCCTGAAGCTTCGGCACAGGATAGCTCTCCTTCTGAAACGTCTGCTCCAGATGAGCGTGAGGCTGGCGCGCCAGAAACAGAACCCGAAGCCGCCAAGCTCGTGACCCTATGGCGCCCAGCCCGCACGCAGAGAAACCCGCAAAACCATGCCGGCGCAAAGCGCAAAAATGGCGCAGAGGGCGGCTCTAAAAATGGCGGAAAAAACCAATCTCGCGCGTCCAGCAAGGGCCGCGCCGGCAAACCAGCACGAGGGGAAAAGCGAGCCGAAAAGCAAGCCGACCCCAATTCCCCTTTTGCGGTTTTGAAATCTTTGCAATCGGGTGAGAATGAGTAGCGCGCCCAAAAAGCCGCTTCCCCAATCCATGCGAGTCGATAAATGGCTCTGGCATGCACGGTTTTTCAAAACCCGTACTTTGGCCACCAAATTGGCCGCGGCGGGAAATGTGCGCGTCAATGGCGTCAAACAAACCCGCGCCTCGGCCAATTTGAAGGCGGGCGATGTGTTGACCTTTCCTTTGAATAAATATGTCCGCCTCATCGAAGTGGCAAGCCTAAGCGTGCGGCGTGGGCCTGCCGTGGAAGCCCAAGCCCTTTATATCGATCGCGATCCGCCCCAGCCCAAACCCAAAGAAGAAAAGGTCGCCTCGCGCGAGCACGGCACAGGACGCCCAACCAAAAAGCAACGCCGCGAGCAAGCCGCCTTCACGGGCCGCAGCGATATTGGCTAAGCGCGACTTTCGAGACACCCTGCGACCAAAACAGGCATTGCATAGGCGCCCCTGCCGCGTTAGGTAACAGCTAAGTTAGAAATTAGATAAGAGTTACCCATGCTGGATAAATTGAAAAACATGTTTGCCGAACCCGTCGCCCCCAGTGCGCCGCCGCGTTCGGACGAATTACACATCGCAGCCGCTGCCCTTTTGGTGCGCGCCGCACAAATTGATGGCCATATGGACGAGGGCGAAGAAAAACTCATCGCCCGTTTGGTTGGGCCGCATTTCGGCCTGGATGCGGCAGGGGCTGCCACGTTGATAGAGGACGCCAAAGCGGCTGCCAATGACGCCAGCGATTTGTTTCAGTTTACCGTGCGTATCAATAAACATTTTGAACAGCCGCATAAAATCATGCTGCTTGAATTGCTATGGCAAATTGTTTTGAGCGATGGCGTGGTCGATGATTTTGAAGCGAACTTGCTTCGTCGCGTTGCAGGGCTTATACACATCACCGACCAACAAGCTGGCCAGGCACGCAAAAACGCGCAAAGCCAACTGACTTCGTAAAGACCGAATTTTTTACAGGAAGCCTTATGACTTATATCGTCACGGAAGATTGCATCAAATGTAAATACACCGACTGCGTGGAAGTTTGCCCCGTCGATTGTTTTTATGAAGGCGATAACATGCTCGTCATTCACCCTGACGAATGCATTGATTGCGGCGTGTGCGAACCCGAATGCCCGGCCGATGCGATTAAGGCCGATACCGAATCGGGCCTCGAGAAATGGCTCGAAGTGAACACGAAATACGCCGACATTTGGCCCAATATCACGCTGCGCAAAGACGCGCCAAGCGACGCCGATGATTGGCTGAACAAACCGAATAAATTTGCCAATGAGTTCAGCGAAGCGCCCGGCGCAGGCGACTAAAGCCACACCTTGCCTGGCAACAAGTGCCAAGCAGTTGGATTTCTTGCCATTTTGTGATATACTCTTCTCTAGACGTTAACACATAGAAAAAGGCGCCATTTCGGGGCCTTTTTGCATTTGGAGACCACCATGGCCACTGCGAAAAAACCTGCTGCAAAAAAGCCAGCTGCTAAAAAACCTGCTGCGAAAAAGCCCGCGGCAAAGAAACCAGCCACGAAAAAGCCTGTCGCCAAAAAGCCAGCTGCCACGCCGGCCGCTGCAAAGAAAGCGGCGCCTAAGGCCAGCGCCAAAAAGGCC